>Ga0222717_10003557_pt1 | contig 11683 bp, 15 predicted proteins | sample C33_18DmetaG_FD_165053 | JGI IMG/M metagenome (GOLD analysis project Ga0222717, IMG submission 165053) | Estuarine water microbial communities from San Francisco Bay, California, United States - C33_18D | ecosystem: Environmental > Aquatic > Marine > Unclassified | place: USA: California...
CGTTTTAAAAATTGTTTCCATTATAGTAGTAGATATGATTCCAGTTGTAGATTATAAACGAATGGAACGACTTAGGCCTCCGGAAAACACGGTTATTCCTATAAATGCAAATACTCTATGTATATTTCTTATACTAGCAACCATTATCGGTTTATATAAGAGACACGTGGACACCAGATCCCGAAGGGATCTGTGAAAGTGATACGACCCCCAGACCCGTAGGGATCTGTGAAAGTGATACGACCCCCAGACCCAGACCCCGAAGGGGTCTGAAAAGTCTGTAGTCGGGATCTAATCAATCGAATGAACGACATTATACTTGATACACTCTTGTGGATCTAAATACACATCACGTTTCATAATTTTCTTAAACTGTTTTTGGGGTATAGTTGTTTTTTCCTTATACGTTTTTGTAACCATATCCATGAGTTTATCACACGATTTCATTTCATCCTTGAGTTCTTCATATTTTCCCCAGAACCCGTTTGTGGATATTTGGTGTATCAAAACGTGTGCATTCTTACCTATACGACGTTCGTGACCACCCAAAAGGAGAAAGGTTGCCGCGGAACAACATACACCTTGTGCTATAGTAACAACTTTAACACGTGATTTTTCTATAATGTTCATAGCACTTAACCCCGCGAATAAATCACCACCTTCGCTACACACGTGAAGGTACATAATAGGTTCATACCCTATGAGTTCTGCTTTCTTTTTAAGAAGATCAATTTCAAGTTTCTTAAAATCTTCAATGAACTCGAGAATATCTACATCGGTAATTTCTCCATAATAGAAAATTTCGTTACCAACGACCCGAGACACTTTATATTCTTCCTCTTCTGAAGCTGGGGTAGTTGTATTCATTTTAGTTAATTTAGACTATCTTCTTTAATCATTTTTTTGATTTTAGTAACCTCTCGTTGTTTTAGTTTGTTCTGTAAACCAAGATGGTTCATAACATCAAAATCTTGGGGTGATAAGTTATACTCTTTAAACTTCGAGATGTCACCATTTTGTGCATACTCACGTAAAAGCATGAATTCGTGATGGTTCATTTTTGTTTGTGAACGAGACTGTATACTTCGAATCTTCTGTTCACGCATTTTCTGGTTCCCATATTTTGTCCACGCACTCCCCGGTCGTATTGTATCGGGTTCAATTAATGTGTTACCCGTATATATTTTTGGTATTTTCATGGCGTACAAAACAAAATAAGGCATGAAATCCCATTCACCCTTATACAGTTCTGTATCGAACGTATCTGCATTTATTAATGCATTCATGATTTTGTCGGGGTGTTCCGGGTTAGCCCCAAGATAATTTTCGTGTACGGCACCCCAAATATGACCGTGTTCGTGTATCGTTTCTTCTATATCTACGGTACCCGGTTTACAAAAGAAATCTTCGATAATGTCTTTTGATGATTTAAAAATATCCTTTTCGTCGCTATATTCAAGGTAATTAAAATAGTTTCCTATATTTCCTTTACACTTTTCTGACGCTATTTTTGAACGTGGATGATTTTTATTTAACCACTGAATAGTTTCAGGTTTACGTTTCGGTAGGAATACAAGTTTAAAATTAGGTAACATGTGTACATTTTTAGACGTAACAATTAATGGTTTTTTTGTAACACGACCACCTTCACATATGGTTTCCACTATACTTTTATATGCTGTATCGGATTCGTAATCGTCTATATAGGCATACATATTTGAATTTTTTATCGTACCCAGGAATATATCTTTTTTACGTAAGACTTCATCGTATATTTCTATACTATTTGTCTCATCGAGAATTTTATTAAGAACGAATGTTTTTCCGACACCAGCCGCACCACACAAAAATATATTCTTACCGCCTTCTAACAGAGACTTAATTTCCTTTATTTCGCGGTCATGGAGCGAAATACGATCAACCTTTTTTTGTTTATGTATTGTAACAAAGGCATTCATGTCGAATGATACTGAAGATGCGGATCTCGCTACTCAGGCGTTAGATATTATTATGGAAAATAATACACTTCAAACGAGAGTGATAGATCCTTTAAAAAGGAAACTGTTTCCTTACTTGATGTGCATTACAGTCTTTAACTTTACGCTATTTATTATGGTGGCGTATCTTGTGAATCGTCTTTCGGTGATTCTGTAACAACTTCCATGAGTTCTGTACGTCTACGCAATTCTTTCATAAGATCACCTTTCAAACTTACGAGTCCCTTATCTTTTAAATCGGATATTTCATTCTTACGTTCTTGTACACGTTCTATATCGGCTTTAACAGCTTTTTTTACTCCACGTATCTCGTCAAGTTCCTGTTTAAGTTCTCGTTTTGCAACACCTCCTACGGCATCTTTTAACTTTGTCATAACTTTGTTTTCCTGTATGGCTTTGAAAGGCATGATGGGCTGTATATGCATAATTTCGGGTTTGAAGAATGCATTATCATCTGGAAACTCACGTTCAAATGCATCTATCATTTGTTTGGGTACGTTCGGTGATTGTTCAATAAGTCTATCATATTCGGCACGCATATTTTCAATCATATTTGTACCGTTTAATGTTCTTTCCGAAAGTGGGAGTGTGAGTTCAAGACGAATTGTTCGTGAAATTTTACCGTATTGGACGGACGCAACGCGGTGACCTTCCATAAGTTCATTAATTTTAAGAAACTGCATAATAGTCGTCGCAATGGCGGTGATTAAATTTAGACCACCAATAGCTGAAGGTACAAATGGTTGTACGGAAGGTGGGAAGGTTTCTTGTGCAAAGTTAGCAGTACCTGTAACTGTACTTACAATTATGAGTGGTATAGTAAATTTCATACTCAAATTTTTAAATGAACAATATGCCTGGTAGTGCATGTACCTATAACACGCCGCGGCTTCACCCCAGGCCTTTAGTATTTTCTCCTGTTGTGGGTGCCATATTTTTGGAAGTTTCTTTTCTTCGTTCATACTAATAGATATGAACATTATATTTTTCATTCACTTACTCTTTTTCATAACCATGTTGGTTGTACCATTCATGAAGAATAAACAAAACCTCGAATTTTACTCACTTCTCGTCCCATTCATATTTTTCCATTGGTCGGTCAATGACGATACGTGTGCATTGACCCAGATGGAAATGGCCGTAACAGGGAACAGTAAAGATGAAACATTCTTTGGACGTATTATGGGTCCAATATATAAAATGGACGATACAGAGGCAAACAATTTCTTAAAATCTATTTTATTTTTTCTATGGCTACTTGTTCAGTACAGACTCAATAGAATTGATTTAGAACCTCTTTATGAACTTAGAAAACGGTTTGTTAAATAATGTTGGTATACATAAATGAAGATCAAAAACAAAACGCAACAAAAACTATTATTTATTGCGTTAATGGTACTCATTGCTGTAATTGTGTACCAAGTACGTAACCCTATTGTCATTAAAAAAAGAGTTGGTGTACCCGTGGGTGTCCCAGTAGAAGTGCCAGTTCAGATACCAGTTGAAAGGGAATTTAGAAACCCACCAATCAAAGAGTATAAACCTGGGTACGTCCAACAAATGGGGGTTCTTATCGGCGCAGATGAAGAAACATTACCTTTATACGGCAAAGAAGTTAGGGGAAGACGCGATCAATATCATTATTACACGACAACACCAGGTGATCAAGTGTATCCACTCCCAGTAACAATTGATAATCGCGATTGTATGGACGATATTGGGTGTCGCGAACTTTATGGAAATGAATCTGTTTCGGTTTTAGGACAAACGGGTTCATTTCAGGCGAAATTGTATAGAACGGACAATTTTTTCTAATTATTCTTCTTTCTTTTCTGGAACTACGGCATTGTACGCGCAACTACCTAAAGTCGCTGTTTGTGAACTCATGCAGCAACACGCGAGAAGACACGCCAATACTAAATGAGGTGGTTTTGTTGGTAACATTTTAAGCATGGTGGAAGATGGCCTGTATACTAAGAAAAAACAGCATAAACAACAAGATAAAGTTGAAGCTAAATTACCCGGTGCGCAATTAGACATTTATATTAAGTAAATAAAATTATATTGGTTAATATAAATGAAGATAGATTTGTTAAAAAATGAAGCAAAACGTCTCGGTCTTCGCGTAACTAAAAAAATAAAAGGCAAACGTGTCCCCCTGAATGAAAAGGAACTTAAAATGAAAATTCAAAGACGGCGACAACCAGCTTTGGAAATTCGAGTTCGAAATTCAAAAAAACTTATACGAACGTGTAAATCACTTTTACGAACCGTGGAACCAAATGTTCCACGTGTTCGTCGAGTTTCACGCACACCACCCGTCCCACGTGCGCCATCTGTTCCACCTCCACCACCAGTCCCAACTAGAAGAGACCCACGCGTAAATTTGATGACCGCGTTAAAAGCAAACCTTAAACGTCGTGGTCTTAGAGAAAAGATAAATCAAACTTCTTAGATATAATCTTTTTCGCACCTTCAAATTCTGGATGACTCCATAAAAGCCATCTCGACCAAAATCCTGCGGTAAAAAAACCTGTTTTTGTCCAGTTTTCTTTATCACTTCGAGTCACATCGAGCATATTTTTATGAACCAGTTTAGGGTCGGTTTGTTTTTGTACCATATGAGGAACAAACCCACCGTGTCGCGTTACGTATGAACGCATACGTAAAGGGTTTTTGTGTATCGTATAGTCTGAGTACCCTCTCGCCCCAAAATCAACTATTTTCCCATTTTCAAAAGTAACTCTAAACTTTTTATCAAAACGCGGACTTTTTTTTAAACGAACGCGCATATATAATTACTGGATAAAATTATTTATTTTGTAATTTAGCGAGTGTGTAGTGGTGATACAAGTGTATTAAACTTATGATCAAAGAAACGAGAACGGCTGGGTTATATCTGGCCTTTTTGTTAAGAACGATTAATACAACCGAGGAAAGAGCAATAAAGGCTGGTAAACTAAATAATCCTATTTGAACATTGGTCAAACCAAGAAACCTTTTTTCTAACGTATCGATTTTATCGTTTTGTTCTGGTGCGTATTTTTCGAGTTTAGGATATCCTGGCATTTATTATAGGTAAACAAAAAAAATGTGGTTTCTTATGATACCACTTATACTATTACTAAACGATTATTGTAAAAACCCTATAGATAGATTGTATTTCCAAACACCTTTACGTCCACTCGTTGGTATACGAAACTCACTCGTAGACTTATTTTTTTATAAACCACATTACTCAGTCGACGATTTCACGGGTTTATGGAGGGTACAGAAACACTTTTTCGATATAAAAAATGAATACGATACCTTATGTAAAAATAAACAAAAATATTATTTCCATGACCTCGATCCATGGTTTGAATATAATCAAAATTATTATTACTATAAAATACACGATTTCCCAAAGTTATACACATTTTTAAAAACTGTACCGTGTGTTGATCATGCCATGATTGCGGTCATGGAAGGACCAATGTCTATACCAGCACACCGGGCCGAGAGTAATTTACAGTTACGGTACCACCTAACACTCGAAGGAACGAGTAATCTTACCACGGAGTTTGATATTCATCAACATAAACCCGGTGAAGATGTTCTTTTTGATCACGCACGGTACCATAGTGTTGATAAAACTGATGAACAAACGCGTGTTGTTCTTATTTTAGATATTAATCGGTTTTATAAATTTCCATATATAAAATAATTCTATCCTCGTCCGATTGATTTTCAGCCCAGTGTTTTTTACGAGCATTCATGATTATATGTTTACCATTTTCTTCTGTAACCTCACCTAGTTCTATATGATGAAGTATACAGTTTTTTGGACATTTAATACCTAAATGATATGTAAATATATAATCATCACCTACATAATCAACGTGTTCTTTGAGTTTTACACCCCCTTTCATTAATGAAAACCCAGCTACATGTATACCATCGATCGAAGATAAGAGTTTTGTTGTTTCTGGACATAAATTACAATTACTCGTAATGAAATTACCACCCCATATGAGTGGCCAACTTACCCATGATTCCTGAACATGATCTTGTCCACCTTTCAACCATCCACATTTACCGTCTGTGTATAACATCATAACCTGTTTTAGATATTCGGAACCAACCCATTCACCTTCTTTACGAGGATCGTCTCGTATGAAAGTTTCTGGTAGTAAATTTACTTCCTTTTGTAAAATATGAACGTAATTTTTTAATTCTTTTAAATGCATTGTTCCTTATAAATGTTTTCGACACACCGCTTTATACATGTCGTGATCACCAACAAGTTCGAGTTCATCATTTTGTACGATACGTTTTGTAAAGGGTCCGTGTGTACCGTCCATACACTCCATACACATCGCCGATATCTTAAACACTTTATCGGCGAGAGGTACACAGTCTATGAGTTCACCAAACTTTCTCTGTTTATAATCGCCATCGAGACCCGCGAGTAAAATCGTTTTACCCGAATCGAGAACCTTTTCAACAAACGTTTTAAGACCCGTAAAAAACTGAGCTTCGTCTATGGCTATAACGTCTGCATTTGAAAAATCAACTTCATCGAGACTATTTGTTTTTATACAATCGAAACGAACATTATCATGGGTACGTAAAACGTCTTCGGAAGCGCGTGTATCCTTTTTCGAGTTTATAACGAGGATACGTTTACCTATAACTTTGTACCGTTTTAAACGTCGGATAAGTTCGGACGTTTTTCCTGAAAACATATTTCCCATAATAATCTTAAGACTCATTTCTAATTATACGTTACACTATTTTAAATGGTTTTAAAGAAACAACTCTTAGAATAATAAAAAACATGGAAACACTTAGAATTAAACGATTAACTCTCGAAGCAACTTTACCGACACGCGCATCGCCTGGATCTGTCGGGTACGATTTGTATAGCATGGAAAATATGACGATCAATGCATGTGAACGTGGTATTGTAAGTACGGGTATTTGTGCAACGATCCCACAAGGTGTGTATGGTCGTATTGCACCCAGATCAGGTTTAAGTGTAAAACACGGTATTCAAACGGGTGCCGGTGTTATTGATCCGGATTATACGGGTGAATTGAAGGTTATCTTGTTTAATCATGGGAGTGAACCGTTCGAAATTAAACAAGGCGATAGAATCGCCCAACTCATTTTGGAAAAGTGTGAAACACCACTTATTGAGGAAGTTGATGAATTAAAAGAAACAAAACGTGGTGAACGAGGTTTTGGATCTTCGGGTAAGAACTAATTTAGTTACCAAATGCGACACCACCCATACCATTCTTAATCCTGAGAATGTTATAGTTGACCGCATACGCTCTAAGAGCTGCTGGAGTATCACCCGATTCTGGTCCATTAATTGTAATTTTAGCGTTGTCAATTCTTGAAAAGTTCAAAGATCCAGTTGGTTGTGATTTGTTCATCGTAAGACAGAATGGCCATGTTGTTACTGGTTCGTTATCAAGAGTTGATGAAAGAATTGAACAGTGTCTCGATGGTACAACTTTATTGTAATACTCATACGTCATGTTTTCGAAAAGAGTGGTACCGTTAATGTACAAAGATGCGTCCGTGAACGAGTACTTTGTAGCGTGGTCTTCGGCACATGCAATGTGTACAGCCTTAACTGGATGGTTAAAGTATGTTAAATCAATCGACGTATCGGAAGCAGACATTGGCTGGAATTGTGTTTGTGTAATGAGGAGTTCGTGTTCGTTATTTGCGAAAAAATCACGTTCTTCTGTGTCAAGGTATACATAAGATCCATACACCTTTGGTGTAGAACCCGTAGAGAATGCGGAGTGTAACTTGATTCTAATTTCAACTTCGTGGTATTGAAGACCGACGAGTGGGAGGGATTTGGTCCAGTCTTCACTGAAAAAGAATGGAATGACGTAACTTCCGGAACTGGCATTTTCACCATTGTCATATGAGGTTGTTGCACACGTTGCTTTAGCCTGGGATTCATTGTAAAGAACATTATGGACACCCGCAACAAAGAGAGAATCCATTTTACATACTTCCTGGCCACCGACATACAAAGAAAATTCGGTTGGTGCAGTCGCTGAACTGAACAAACTTGCGGCGTTATCATTTTTAAGATTAATATTGGCATTTTCAATCCATACATAACTTAAGAGATCCCCCTTGGATCTAATTGGAATAACAACTTCGTTACTCGCACCAAACGTTCCGATGTAATCCATACGTTCGGGTTTAATGGCGAAGTTTGTGTGACGTTTATAATTTTGTCTAAAAAAAGAGACTTGAGGATCGCCCGTGATATAGACATCCTGGGCACCGACTGAGACGAGATCGATCAAAGCAGCTGACATATTTACTACTATACTATATTAAAAAAATCAGGCGTTAACGTAATAAGATAAAATGGTCGTGTTCCAAGTATTGACCTGGGAAACACAAGACACGGAGGACGAACACTTGATTAGTATTTTTGGTAAAACGAAGGAAGGTAAGTCTGTATGTGTTACGACCAGTTTTACACCGTACTTTTTCCTGAAACTCCCGAAGAAAACATCACAGTTGGACGTTCGTAACTTATATACAAAGATTGATAAAACGTGCCCTGAATGTTTGATAAGTTATGATATCGTTCAATCTAAAGATGTTTGGGGGTTTCAAAATAATGAAAAATTTATTTTCATGCAATTAAATTTTAAGAACTTGGCGGCGCGACGTATGGTAAATGGGAGATTAAAACGTACATTACCCGATGAATCCGTGAAATATAAAGTATATGAATCAAATCTGGATCCTGTTCTGAGATTAATGCACCGAACTAATATTCAATCGACCGGGTGGATGGATTCAGGAGACGCGTGTGTACGTTCACACTTAGCACGTGTTAATATAGACCTATTCTGTAACGACTGGAAAACACTTAAACCGGTTGATATTCAAGAGACTGCACCTTTTGTAGTCGCGTCTGTGGATATTGAGTGTAATAGTTCAACGGGTAAGTTTCCTGATGCAGACGTAAAAGGTGATGCATGTTTCCAGATTGCTGTATCACTTACACATTTTGGTTCTGACGTACCGTACGATAAAACGTGTTTTTGTTATAAAAAAACAGATTCGAACCTAGATGGGTGTATAATTAAGAGTTATGATACGGAACGTGAAATGCTTATGGCATTTAAGGACTACCTTATGGAAAAAGATATTGATATCATAACAGGTTGGAACATATTCGGTTTTGATTTAGAATATATAATGAAACGTGCGGTCATGACAAATTGTGATTCATCTTTTTATGAAATGAGTAAAATGAAAAACCATTCATGCGAACTTATATATAAGAAGTTATCGTCGAGTGCACTTGGTGATAACGATCTTAAGATTTTACCCATGCCTGGTCGGTTTATTTTCGATCTATTTCACGAAGTTAAAAAAGGGTATAAACTTGATTCGTATAAACTCGATACTGTTTCGAAACTGTACCTTGGTGATAATAAAATTGATATGCCACCGAAAGAAATGTTTGCGCGTTTTGTTGAAGAAGACCCCGTAAAGTTGCGCGAGGTCGCGGAATATTGTATTAAGGATACACTTTTACCTCACCGTTTGTTATCAAAATTATCTATACTTGTTAATTTATTAGAGATGGCTAAAGCGACGTGGGTTCCCCTCTGTTATTTAGTAGAAAGAGGACAACAAATCAAAGTGTTTAGTTTGTTAACAAAAAAGGCGCGTGAAATGGGGTTTATGGTTCCAACTATATCATGGGGACAATATTCTGCAGAAGGATACGAAGGTGCGACCGTTCTAGACGCACAGAAGGGTGCCTATTATACACCAATAACAGCACTAGATTTCGAAGGTCTATATCCATCAATTATGATGGCACATAATTTATGTTATTCATCGATGGTTATGGATTCCAAATATGAAAATATACCGGGTATTACATACGAAACGTTTGGGTTTTATAAGTTTGCGCAAGACGTTCCTAGTCTTTTACCAAGTATTCTTCTAGAATTAAAACAGTTTCGTAAACAAGCTAAAAAGGATATGGCGCAATCGACCGGTGCACTAAAAGAAATGTATAATGGTAAACAATTGGCGTATAAAGTGTCTATGAACTCTGTATATGGATTTACGGGTGCATCAAAAGGTATGTTACCTTGTGTACAAATTGCGTCGACGGTAACTCTAAAAGGTCGGAGTATGATCGATGAAACAAAAGCGTATGTAGAAAAGAATTTTCCGGGTGCAAAGGTAAGGTACGGTGACACGGATTCTGTCATGGTTGAATTTGATGTGGGAAACCGGACAGGAAAAGAAGCAATTGAATATAGTTGGGAAATAGGTGAACGCGCCGCGGAAGAGTGTACTAAACTCTTCAAAGCACCGAATAACCTTGAACTTGAAAAGGTATATTGCCCGTATTTCTTATATTCAAAGAAACGGTACGCAGCAAAACTTTGGACGAAGGGTAAAGATGGGAATATGAATATGGATTATATAGACGTCAAAGGACTTCAATTAGTACGAAGAGATAACACACCTCATATGCGTGAAGTGTGTAAAGAACTTCTCGATGTTGTTTTAGAAAGTAGTGATACTGGACCACCTAAAGCACTCGCTTTACAAAGGGCTATTGAACTTATCGAAGGTGATGTACCTAACGAAAAACTAATTTTGAGTCAGGGTTTATCGGATTCGTATAAAGCAAAAGGATTCTCTGTTTCTATTAATAGTCCCGATATTAAGGATATTAATCAAGCTCATGTTCAAGTTGTACGAAAAATGCGTGAAAGGCAACCGGGTTCCGAACCACAATCGGGTGATCGCGTACCTTATATTCTTATCGATACAGGTGATCCTAAAGCAAAGGCATTTGAAAAGTCGGAAGATCCAAAATATGCAAAAGACAATAATTTAAAAGTTGATTATAATTATTATTTTATAAACAAGTTTCTAAACCCCGTATGTGATTTAATTGAACCACTCTTTGAAGATCCAAAAGAAGAGATATTTGGGGAACTTATAACACGCGTGAAACCGAAACGACGTCCAAAGAAAAAAGTAGAGGCTGAAATTGAAGGGCAACAGAAAATAAGTGATATGTTCAAATCACTTAAAAAATAGTGACGTATATAAAATATGACATCCAGAAAATTACAAACACTTTGGGATGAAGAAGTGGAAACAGAAGTATATAGACGTACTATAAAGGTAATGGAAAAAATATCGTATAAATATTCTATAAATTTAAAACTTTTACTTTCTGAAATCCCAAATCCATTAAATTTCTGTAGAGGCTTTAAAAAGGATGGTTCTCCGTGTATAGCAAGAGCTAAACTTAATGGAATGTGTGGGAGTCATATAGATCAACCTCAACTCAGAGGTCCGATAGAAATGGTTTCTAAAAATAATGAAGGTATACGTCATACACATAATTTAACAGAATGTATATTTAAACCGGGTTGTCCGGCGTGTGAAGTATCAAGAAAGGGATTTAGAGAATTGCGTGGAATAATGTAATAATGAATAAATCAGCTATTCTACTAACATCGATCGATACATTTTATAATATTCCCGAGAATAGAGCTACACTTTTAGAAATTCTAAATAAAACTGGTGGTATTTCTCTACGGAACCTTGAATGGTTTATTACAAATTATTCAAAGAAAAACAATTTATCATATAAGACGACCGACGGT
>Ga0222717_10003558_pt1 | contig 11675 bp, 4 predicted proteins | sample C33_18DmetaG_FD_165053 | JGI IMG/M metagenome (GOLD analysis project Ga0222717, IMG submission 165053) | Estuarine water microbial communities from San Francisco Bay, California, United States - C33_18D | ecosystem: Environmental > Aquatic > Marine > Unclassified | place: USA: California...
CCTTTTAAAAATTCGTGTATAGCAAGAGCACTGTTAGCAGGTCTAGCTGTTAATATATATACATTTTCATTGCCAAACTTTTTATTTCGAGCCATTGCTTTTTCGAAGAATGGGCCTTTAGCGCCTTTAACAACCTTACTAAATTCACTGAAATCAAATTTAGCGCCATTAGCTAGCATGGCATCACCTTCCTTAGCAAACTTAGCTGCGTTAATTTTACCGGTTGTGCCGTCAGGCATCGTGTATAATACACTGCTTTTAGTAGTCGCTAACGTATCATCAAAATCCCAAACGCTAATTCCTCTAGTTTCTTGATCTAAGCTGTTACCTAAGGTTATCGCTTTATCGAATGCTTCTGCATTTTTTAAAAACTCAGAATTAGATTCGCTTTTGCTTAAAAGAATTTTAGGCATTAGTTTTTGATTACCTAATGTGCTTACATTATTTGTTTTTAGCAATAACGCTGCTTCTTTGCTTTTAGCTAAGTTTAAATTTGTTTGGCTAGCTAAAACTTTTTGAGATTCGGTTGAAAGCTCAGGTGTAGCTGTTCTTGTTATTGTAATTCTGTTGTTGTTTTTAAAGTAAGGTCTCCAATATGTTTTAACACTAACATCTACTCCTTTTTGTTCAAGATTTGGTGCTTGAAACATATTTTTATTTCCTACGTTAAATAATCCTACATCACCAAAATTAATAGCATCCCCTTTTTTTCCGGCGTAGTACTGTGAAACATAAGCAACGGGCAAATCTGTTTTTATTTGAGACTCTTTAAACCAACCTCTTTTCTTTAGCCCAAAGTAAGCATCATAAGTTACCTCTATTTTTCTTCGACGTGATTTAGTATTGTATGTAACAAATATATCGTTAGGATATAACGCAATTGCTTCCGTTAAAGACTCTTGCGTGATTTCTGTTTCGTTTTTTATTAGCTTCTGTCTATATTTTCCGTCAATGCCGTTATATTTTTCATCAAGATAATATCCTTTTTTAGCATCAAAATGTATCCCCAAAGAGCCTAGTCTAGCCTTTAGATTCTTTTTAACTTCTAAATTAACTTCTTTTCCGTCAATTTTAAAAGTATAATCTAGCTTTGAGGAATCTTTGTTTAACTTTGTTTGTGTTATTTTTAATCCAGGAATTGATTTTTCAAGATCTTTAAATACATCTATAATTTTTTGTTCTGCATCGGGCCATTCAGCTTTTTGAGAGCGTTCCCACTCTTTTTTATAGTTGTCTATAAAGGGTTTTAACCTAGCATAAACGCCTGGCTCAGAATTTTCTTTTAAGTCAGTAATATTATTATTTATAGCCGTTATATTTCTTTCATTTGTTATGCCGGCAAGAAGAATTATTTCTTGATCTGTGAGGCTATTAACTATGTTGTTAGAAAGATTTATACCTTTTTCCGCTAGGCTAAACATCATTTCGTTTTTACCTGCAGCAATATCTTTTTTAGTCATAGGATCAAGGTCAGTTTCCGTTCTACTAAGCTCGTTGGTAACCATTCTACCTGTTAACTTTATTAATCCCAATAAAGTTTGACCTTCTCTATCTCTACCGCTAATACTTGGTTTTTTTACAACATTGCCATCTGTATCTACTGTTGCCCCGATAGCCTCATATATTTCTTCAATAGTAAGTTTTTGAGCTATTCTTTCTACATTACCAATACCTGTGGTTTTTCTGCTTTCAATTTTATAAGCTAACTCCATTAAATTTTTAGGTAACCCAGTAGATTTACCTGAAAATCTACCTTTACGCCCGCTTGCATAAACATAATCGTCTGCACTAGTTTTAGGTAAGAATCTTATTAATGCCTCTGCTATAGACTCGTTAGCTTCTCTTTTAAAACTAAAATTTTCATTAGACGCTCTTTGCTCGTTTAATTTATCTTGGAATGCTCCAACTTCAGATATAGAAACTCTGACCTCTTTTTTCTTACCATCTTCTTTTATTGTAAATACGGCTTGCTTTCCTGTGAACGCTTCAATAGCATTACGATAATCGCCTTTGTTTAGGTTACCTGATCTAGCAGCTAAAGTGCTTTCGGTAACACCAAACATTTCTGAAAGAATGTTGTTTATAAGGTTAGGCAGCTTTTTAAAGTTTTCAACTTTAGTATTACCCTCGTTTTCTTTCCAAAATTCTTGAACCTGCTCTTTTGCTTGGCTGTATCTGCCTTCTCCAGCAAGTAGGGCCGACACTTTGCGTTTTTCGTCGCTAGTAACGGAATCTGCATCGGAGCTATCGAAAGAAGTGTCAACGTCGTCCGCTGCTATTTTAGTTAAAGCCTCTGCTCCCCTAGCAACTCCTTGATCTCTGCCCACAACACCTAATCTTTCAGCTAAGTTTCTAAGACGTAATCCCCCTCTTTGAAATACAATATCTTCAATGTCATTAATGATATTTTCACCTTGTCTGTTTATCGTTTCAGGTTTAAATTCATTTATGGTTATACTCGTAATTTCAGCTCTTGCAGATTGCATAAACTCTTCTCGAGTTACCGCGGTTTTAGCATTATCAGAAATCCTATCATAATAAAGTCTGGTGAATAAATTAACAGCTTTGTCAATAGGCGTTTTTAAAGCTTCAGCTATTTCTTTTTCAAGCTTATTAAGATCAGCCGGCTTTGCAACTCTTCTTGGGTTGTTCTTAAGCTCAGCTATTCTTTTGTCCTTTTCTGTCCTTTTTACTTCTTTGTCAGGTATTGCTTCGATGTTAGCTATTAGCTTTTTGTTCAGTTCTTTCTCCTGTGCAATTAGCTTTTTATTTGCTGCCTGAGCTTTAGCTATTTTAGGCTCTAACTCTTTTTTAACCTCCGTGTCCAACGAATATCTTCTTTTGGACTTATCAGCCTTAGGTCTTTGTATTTTCTCCTTAGGGGCAGCTTCTGTAGCCTCCGCGGGTGCATCAGCAGCTACTTCTGCATCTTCCTCTGCATTCTGTTCTTCAATCAATGCTTGATCATAAGCGGCTTCCGCTTTCTCAACGTTTTGCTGTAAAGTAGGGTTGTCAAAATCCTCGTCTCTTAAAGCTTCTGCTTCTTCTAATGCAGCTAAAGCCGCATCCGATTTAGTAGTATCTAAAGATAATGCAATAGGGGCTAGAGGTGTTTTTCTAGGTGTTGTTGGTTTTTTAGCAACTAAGCTTTCTACTTTTCCAGTACCTTTTGCTTCTGCTAATTTACCTTTAGCTCCTTGCTTTATTGTAGCCTTAATGCTTTTGCTTAATCCTTTTCCTTTTATTACGCTTTTATTATAGTCTTCTAAAAACTTAAATAAGTCATCTTCTGTATTAAATTCTATGGGCTTACCCGTAATAGCCTTATATGCGTCGCTAATTAAATCTTTTATTTTTTGTATAACACCTACATTTTGTTTTACTAAGCCCATATCTCCATCAAGCATAGCCTCTCCTAAAACAGTAAATACTTCTTCAGCTAGTTGAGCCTGAGTGTAGTCTCCCCTGTCGGCCATTCTTTGGTACTCAGCCATTCGCTTACCAAATACACTTGATTCAAATGAAGCTACATCTCCGTACGCAGATTGAACAGCTTGCAGTAAGTTTGTACCTAAGTTTATTCTTTGCTCAGGAGTCATAACGTCTTGTAATACCTTGTGCAATATTTCATGTGCAGCTGTATTATTTTTCAGTTTACCCCCTTGCTCTGCTTTCTCAAATAACAATTGTTCATTTATTATAACAAAGGGTTTTTCCCCTTTTTTAGCTGCGGGTGCATAAGCTCCATAAGCGGTTTTTACTCCATCTGCTTGGCTACTTGAATATCCTTTTTTCTTTATTATAGTCTCAAGTTCTTCGTTCGTTCCAACAGATACATACTCTGTATCGGAGTCAATATCAGCACTTTTGAGTAAAGATTTGCCTCCTTTGTTCATTTTATCAACAGCAGCAATATTGCCTAGTTCTACGTCAATAGCTTTTATTCTATCTTTTTGAGATGTAACCATTTCAGGGGCAATGCCCTCTATATCATTCTGTATTTTTTGTTTTTCAAGTAAGAGATCAAATGCTTTTTCTCTACTTGTTTCACTTAAATTTTTAGGTAATTTAAATCCGGTGGTTCTAGCTAAATTTAAAGCTTCAAGCTCTTCTTGGTATTCTTCTTCGGTAATTTCATTTAGCTCGAATTTGTCTTTTAAATTTGTTTCTGCTTTTTTGAAAAACCCGTTTACGGCTTTTAATTGATTACCATACTTTCCGAAATCAAATCTAGTAGCAACAGCCCTTGCTGAATTTCTTAATTCTATTCTTGACTGAGCCATTACATTACCTCCAAAAGGCAATACAAAACCTAGTGCTCCACCCGCTATTGCAGATTCTTTTATTTCTTCAAAGTTTAAATACTTTCCGGCTCCATCTAATTGAGATCCCAAAGTAACTTGACTAGCTACAGTTTGGCCCACCTCTGTGAGAGCTTCACCCAAACCACTTTTAACGTTTTCAAACGCTTGCCTACCTCCTTGCTTTACTATCTTTTTTATTTCTCCTCTAAATAAACTAGCACTTCCCTTAACAATGTTTTCTCCTAAGTTAAGAGCTTTTAGTGTTCTTTTAGCTACCTTAAGACCTCCTATTTGCTCTAGTCCAGCAGAAATAGCTGCTCCAGCTACAGCCGTGGCTTGATTAGCATACTTGCCTTCTTCAAGTGCTTTAATTATATTTTCATCGGTAACTTCAATTTTGTCGTTTATTAATCCCTGCTCAATAGCTCCTATATAGTTTGCGCCGTATTCTGTAGTAAACATAGACATGAAACCTAAAGCCGCAAACATAGGGTTACCTGTTAAAGTTGTTGCAGCTGTACCGCTTATAGCGGCCGTCATTTGTGGAAGAGATTCACCTAAAAGCATGGTCATATCATCAAAACTTATCCCATCTTTTAAATCAGCAGCATTAAATAAAGAAACGTATTTATCAACTTCGCCAGCTTCGCCTAAATCAAAAACTATAGAATCCATAGCCTTTTTTTGTTCTTTCTTAAGCCATGCTAATTTTTCTTCTACAGTTCCACTAAAAGTACGTTGACCGGTTTTTGGATTTACATTTCCCCAGGTAGCTTTATTGGTAAGATTTATACTACCGTCTTTTAAACCTTTTTCAATTTGTCCAATTCCCCCTACAGCTTCTTTTAAATTGCCTTGAGCAAATCCTACTTGGGCTCGGTTAAAATCACCTTGCATCATTTTAATACCTTTGTAGACCGACTCGGTAAGCACCATACCCATGCTAGATTCCCCACCTCTTTGAGCTGCTACTCTATCAACGTAAGACAAAAAGTTATCTTTGCTTCTTCCAAATTGCTTTTTATTATCAGCAGCTACTTCATCTATAACTTTATAAAGCTGAGATCTTGTATTTTGGTATGTTGGTGAATTATATACCGGCTCTAAAACTAATTCATTTAATGCCCCGTTATATTCTTTAACAGCTTTTTCATACTGAACAGGGTCGCTAGTATCGTACTTTTCTTGAAGCTTTTTTACAACTTCAGTCATTTTATCTTTACTAGCGGCTATATTTACATTAATATCAAATTGCAATATAGGATCCTCTTGCATTACCTTAGCAATAGCTACATCAGTAGCTTTATCAAATTGCTCAGAAGTGTTATACGAGCTAAAATTGCTTGGAAGTGCTTCTTTCACCATTGCCGTAGCATCAGCAGTAGGCACTAACTCATACTTGTCTGTTTGTTGATTGTATTGCTTTTTAACAAGAGTTGGTTTTGGAACTAATTTATCTGCTAGGTATTTTCTTTCAGCAATGGATTTATCTTGTAAATAAGCAAAATTACCTGATCCAGTGATCGCATCAAGATAAGTGTTTTTATAGTTACGCATTTGATCTTCATACGGCTCTTCTATGAAATCAATTTCTCCATTTTCATTTAAAACACGTCCATATACAGGCTTGTCGTTTACAGGTGTACCTCCTAGAAGCTCTGTAATCTCATCATCTTTTCGGCTATCAACAATAGCTTGGTAATCATTGTACTCTTGCTTGGTTACCTCAATACCTTCTATATTATAGGCTTCTTCTGGTAAATCCGAAGAAGTATCTTCCGACGGTAATACCGTATCGTCTTGTGCTACAGTTTCCGACGCTGCATCCGCACTCTCTACAGGGTCTTGTGTAAAATCCTCTTCAACCTCAGGCACTTCACCTGATATTACTTGGCTGAATGCACTTTCTGGGGCTTTACTGATATCCTCAGGCTGTTCTTCAATTTCTTCTCGGGCATCCTCTATACTTAATCCTTTATCCTGCGCCTCCTTAGCGGCTTGCATCATTTCTGCTTCAGATTTAAAAGTAATTGTTTCACCGTTTATAATAAGTCTAAACATGTAATGTTTTTTAAATTGTTATTTTATTTGTAGTAAGTATCGTATAATTTTATAGCTTGATTTCTTTCAACCCTTAAAATGTTTTCCATAAACCCGAGCGCTTGCGATCTATTGCTTAAGTCAACAGAAATAGAGTTAGCATCTTTAGCGGCTACATCTTTTGCAAATTTATCTTGTCCATTTATTTCGACTATAGCCATTGGCCTCCCGGCTTTAACCAGATCCGCTGCCTCTATTGTAAATTTGCTCGCTGTATCAGGATAATCAGGTTTTCCCCAAGATACTACAAGACCATTATCCCCAAAAGTGTTTACGTTTCTAATTGTTTTTTTGCCATCAACATATATATCTCCAGAAGTTACTATACTTCCTACGTCTGTAAGAAGATCTCTAAACAGTGGCTTTTCTTCTCCACCGGCTTCTATTGCTCTTTTAAATTCTGTATTTGCTGTATTGAAATTAATTTGCTTTTGCCTTAAAGAGCCCCCACTAGAAACGGTGGCTTCTTTAAAAGAACCTTTTTTATAAAAGCTAAAAGTAGCATTGTCTTCTCCATCAATTTTCATTTCTGATTCCAATCCATACTGTGAAGCAACTTGCTTAGCAGCCGAAAATTTTACAAAGTCAACTGCTTCTTTATGACCAGGGTTGTTTATGTCTTGATATGCTTCAATTTTTTCTTTTGGAATATAAAATTGGTTTTTTAAAACAGCATTCGTTTGTCTAGGTTTACCTTTTGTTGAGCCTATGTTTGTCATTATCTCATCTAATGCAACATTTAAAGCGGCTTGCCCATCCGGTGTTACCCTTTGGCTACCTCTTTGTCCTGTGCCAGCTTTTTTCCCATCTACTATTTTATCTTCAGTTGTAAATGTTTCGTCTTCTAAAAAAGCATTGCCTATTCGTCCGTTGCCTCCATCAACAATTGTGTTCGTTTTGTCAAATGCGGCTTTATACATATTAGGAATTGAAATTATAGGACTGTACTTATCATCATTAAATGCACCGATGTTTATTGAGTTAGCGTATTTAGCCTCCGTATCACTTACGGTTATTACTGGATTATAATTTTCATCAAGACTATATAACGCAGAGGTATTTGGCGCACCGGTAATTGCTTGAGCATCCATTCTTTGCTCGTCACTAGCGTATATTTCTGTATTTCCTAATTTGCTGTTTCCCGCCGTATTCAATTCGCTTGTTGTTTGCCCTATAACACCCATTTTAACAAAAGAGGTATTCATTTGCCCAATAGAATTTTGAATTTTAGAGCGGGATTCTTTAAGAGCGTTTATTTCTTTATTACTTTTACCCCTCATTTCTGCTTGCATTATTTCAGTAGCAAGATCACCTGACCTCCGTATTAAGTCGCGTTGAGTTACTTTAAAAGAATTTATTAGCTTTTCAGGCCCTTCCATAGCCTTTTCGTCTAAATCATCAACTCTTTTTTGAGTAGCAGTGTTTATATTATAGCCTTTTTGTGCTATATCTTTATTCAACGCCTGCGTTTCTTTAAATTGTCTGCTAAGCTCGGCTCCAAACGCTGCAGATATTTTAGCTCCTACATCCATTAAAGCCTGTGGAACTATAAGCCCTGACTTATCATCGATTATTTTGTAATTTCTATAGCTCATAAATTGTTAATTTTATTTTGGTAAACTTAATTGTCCTGACCCGATACCCGCTGTTGCTATTCCCCCAATGCCTGATATAACACCCGCTGTTGCGGCTTGTTGTGCGGCGTTAGCGTTAGCTATATCTTGCCGAGCCTGCGCTTCCTGGCCAGACATGCGATCCATAGTAGCCATATCCCTTGCTTCTTGAGCCCCGAACATGAACTGCTTGCCCGCGGCTTCAGCCTGTTGTACCCTAGCTTCTTCTGACATTTCCATTTGAGTAAGTTGCATTTCTTTTGCTTGCAGTGCCTGTTCACCTTGTGCTCTTAGCTTTTCGTTCTGGGCTTCTTGTTGTTCTATATTAGCAGCAACTTCTTTCTTGCTTTGCTTAGCCGCTTGCGCTAACGCTGTAGCTCCCCCGGCGCTCGCTCCCGTAGCTTGTAACGTATCTAATGTATTTGCTAATGCTATATCTGTTTGCTCCATCTGGATCTCCGCAGCACCTGTAGCAACACCTAGATTTGCATAAGGATTGCTAAGTTGGTCGCGCATTTCATCTACTAACCCTGATAATGACGTTACGCCGGCATAAGGATTTATTACCTCTTGTCTATTTTGTTCGAATAAAGTTAGAGCTCTATTTATACGGTCTTTTTCCGCTTGGGCAGCTGCTGCTGCTTTTTTAGCTCGGCTACCGCCTATTAACCCCCCTATTACTTGTACGCCGGCCCCAATAGCCGCAGCTGTAACTAATCCTGCCATAATTTTTCTTTTTTATTGTATTCTTCTAATGTTATTGAAAAAAAACTTTTTTCTATTTCTTCCATGTTATTTGTGTCAGTGGGATTTGCTATTATGTTTATCCAAACGCAGTCTTCAATACATCTTATTAATCTTTTTGCTCCTTTAATAGAATGCGACCAACACGGAGCAATGTGTTCCACAGTCTCTTCATTTGACTCTACTATAACTCTGCCTGACAATAAAAACCAAAAATGATTCGTGTGATGTATTGCGCTAATGGCTATAGTATCCGCGGGCATTATCATTTGGCGCATGTATAAGCCATCAGAAAAATTGTTTGTAATAGTAAAAATATCATTGCTTAGCAACGATTTACCATCCCCGTAAATATTTTCTTTATCGTTGTTTTCTATCAAAGCATTTTGAAACACTTCTAGCTGCTCTATAAAGTTGGTTGATAATCCTGTACTCATTTGATTTAATTAAGATGATTGCACAAATCCTGTGCTTACGGCAAATAGTTCTTTTTTTCCAACCCCCGCGTTGTTCATTGACATTGTTACTTCTCCAAAAAATCCTTTTACTCCCGATGAAGAACTTCCCCATACGACTTCGCCGCTCTGGGAGGGTGTGCCATTAACTAGATCCGCGTAGTACTTATCTTCTTTTTGCTTAAATCTGTTTATTAATAATGAGTTTTGCATTTGTTCCAATGTAGTAACAAAAACCGCGCTTGTTATAGGCAATGTTAAATCTGTGTTAGTTTTAAAGCTATCCATTCTCCAGCCCGTGTCTCCTTCGTAATTTATAGTTTGAAAGTTTTTAACCATAGATGGTGCCCCATTAAATACGAATGTTACGCTTGAATCATTTTGTTCTCCGTAAAATACTCCCCTAGCTTGTGTATTTGAAGCTAATGTATAATGCTTATATATTTTACCCAGTTTTGTCGTAAAGTAATTATTATTCAAGCTAATTATTTGGTTAGGTTTATAATCAAATCTACTAACCCACCCCTTCGATGTTTCATCAAAAGCTAATGTTTCGTAGTTTTCAGGTCCTCCAATTACTTCAGGCTGAGGTATTGTTAATACATATTGCTTGTTATGTGCATCCCACCCCCCTATTATACTGCCTGTTGCCGCAGAAAGTTTATCTCTAAAAAAGTCGGTCATGCCGTAGCTGGATATGACTGTAATTCCGTCCATTGATAATCTACAAACAACGTTTTGATCTCTATCCGTGAAGTATTTTCTATATCCATTGACCGCAAAAGATTCAGGATCCGTGCTTATACCATATTCGCCTGCATAAGCTACGTTTTGCCCTATAACTAAATTACGACTAGTAACGCTAGCATTACCTTCTGCTGAATATATTGCATCTTTATCTATTAAAGACTTACTTACCTTGCTCTCTTGAAATATAATCAAGTTTGTGTCTTCTGAATAAAGCTTTTGTATTGAACCATTAGCCGGGTCAATTGTTCTTGTTATATCTTCTGCAACTGAAAATTGATTAGTTTGGTTAATTCCTGTTCTTGAGTTAAATATACCTGAATGAATTAAAGAGCTAAATTTATTAGATTGCTTAGGTTCATCTTCAACTAAGTAAGCTTTTACTCCGAAATCTACGGAGGTATTGTTGTACCCGCCTCGTATTCTAGACTCCTCAACAAACCAATCATCCGACGAACTATCGGGGTATGCCTGAGGTATATTGTCAAAATTAACAATCTTTCCAAAAGTCATTGTAACGTTGGTATCTCCAAGCAAAGGAGATATTGTTCCTATAGGAGCATCTTTTGCCGTGAAAATACTACCTGCTATATTGTCTCTGCTAACCACGTAGCTAGAATAGAGTCTTTCAATGCCTGCTCCTGCGCCGGAAGTATCCAAATATGGCATTTTAATTTGCTGCCCTACATTCATTTGAGCAGCGCTTATACCGTTAATAGTAAAAACTTCATCAACATTGCTCTGATACTGTCTTGTAACGCCGGGAACAACGTCTGTTATAGACTTAATTTTTTTAAGCCAAAACGTGTTAAAATATTTTAGTTCTATTAATGCTGACATTCTTTATGTTTTTTTACTTATTCTTAGCGCTCCGTTCGTGTAGTACGTTTGATCATCAAAGACCCTTGGAGCACTAGACCCCGTTGTATTATTAGTGCTGGTTACTTTTGACCCTCCCCCGCTAAATCTTACAGAAAATTGCAACGGCAATGCCTCGGCGTCTGGTATTGGCTGTATGGCTGGATCCGGAGATGCAGTGAACGTCGTCCACTCTGCAACACCTATTTCTCCGGTGTTTAGCCTTAAGTTTATATAAGGTGCGAATGCAGAAGGGGGCTGATAAAGGCTTGTGCCGTTAGAATTGGTATAAAGCTGCTCAACATAATCAGCGTAGGGGCTTCTTGCCCAAACCTCTAAAGTATCTGCATCCTTAAACTCTAAACTATCAGTACCCTCTACTGATCTAAAATATTTAAACAAATTACCCGGGCCATTTGCGGTTACCGCATTGGTACCTTGCCATGGTACGCATGATGGATAATTTAAATCATCTACCGTTAACCATGATCTTACCATGCCAATAGATGGATCTAAATTTTGATCAAAAGTTGTTACCTGTCCTTGCACAACTATACAGTATTCAACGCCTAAAGGAGAGGACGATCCAGAAGAAGGTGGAAGAACTGGAAAATCAGCAAAATCAAAAGCCCTCAATGTTTGCATCCAAACCTCATCACCTCCATCAGTAACTACTCTTAGTTGTTCGTAGGTACTATTATTGTATCGGTATTTACTTTTTATTTCAGGATCATCATTATACAACCCAGACTGCACGTCAAGGTTATAACCCACGGTGTTTAGTTCTTTTATAGTGGCATTAATCCTTGGTAGTTTTGTCCAATTATTACCACCTACTCTTCTATAGTAAAAAT
>Ga0222717_10003573_pt1 | contig 11646 bp, 10 predicted proteins | sample C33_18DmetaG_FD_165053 | JGI IMG/M metagenome (GOLD analysis project Ga0222717, IMG submission 165053) | Estuarine water microbial communities from San Francisco Bay, California, United States - C33_18D | ecosystem: Environmental > Aquatic > Marine > Unclassified | place: USA: California...
TGAAGCTCTCTACAAACAGTATTGAACATCAAAGGTACTTGAACGTTATACTTCCAACAAGCTTCCTTCTCTTGCTCTGCTTGATCTACATTTGGTCTACCAGTAAAGCCTTGAGCATTAATAAGATAGTCAAAGCGATGCTCCTTCATATAGTCACGAAGGTAGTACTCATCCGTATAGTCTAACTCAGCTTTTGATAGAGCCTCTACCTCGATAGCAGGGTTACTTGCCATATTAGCATACACATAACCACCTACATAACCCTTACCTAAGATAAGTACTTTGGTTTTCTTCATATAGTTATTGTATACTATTCAATAGCGTTATCAACAGCCTCTCTAATCTTTTCTGATGCATCAGATATCTCTACCTCTAACTCTTCAACGATAGTATTGACTAGCTCATCAAGCTCATAGTCATCAGCAGAAGAGATAACATCACGCGCATCATATAGAGCATCGAGAGTTAGATCGAGCTTATCTTCAAACTTGTTTATTAAAGTACTCTTTTTCATTAGCTTATTTATTTATACTCAAGGATCATTTAATCAATCACTTCCTATCATTATAGTAGAAATGCTTAAACAACTCCTTAACCTCAGCCTTCATATAGTTAGGATGGTGAGCTACAAATCGGTCTTTGTTAAGGTAATAGATAACCAACTGACGACACTTCATACCTGTCATCTGCTCATACAAGTAAGCATAGATGGATAGCTGCATACCATAAGTAGAATGCTCACATACAGGAAGGTGATCGAGAGGCTCAAGCATCCAATCTTTATACATTGAACTAAACCTATAACGTTTATTAGTCTTGAAATCTCCAATAGTGAATGTATTATCAGAGTGGATGTAGAATAGATCAGCAAGACCAGAGATCTTAAACTCTTCACTCCATACAAGCTGCTCACATAGAACCTTCTTATACTTATCAACACTCCATTGAGCACACTTATCGTAAGTCTTAAACAACCAACCCCAGTCCTCAGCCTCTTCACCAATTGTAATGTAATCCTCAAGTAATTTATGGATTTCGGTACCTCGATCACATGCTCGATTCTTTTCTTTATCCCACATCTCCAGGACAACCTCTTTCGAGACACCCTCACGTGCTGCTACACGAGTCGCTGTTGCGTCAGAGTCGAATGGTTTCTTATATTTACCTAATAGAGTCGTTACAGATGTATACTTCTCTCCAGTCTCGTTATGAGTATAGGTATGCGACGGTTCGTCGAATGTAATTGGTGCTTTCATTTTCTTATACCTAATTATATCATTGTTCCTTATGATAATCAACTGCTTACTGATTAAATAAATGTATGGCAGGTATTAAAATCAGTGAACTTCCGGAAGCAAGTTGTATATTAGGCGACGAGCTTGTAGCAATTGTGCAAGACAGCTGTACTAAATTTGTAAGTGCATCAGCTATTGGTAGTACTGGAGCAGATAACATCACAGGTATAACGACAGGGTGTGGGCTTGTTGGTGGTGGTACTGCTGGTAGTATTAACATTGCAATGGATAACAATTGCTTTGATGCTTTTGATGGAGCACATACTACCCTCGCAGCTGCTAGTGCTAATTGGGAAGGTACTTACTCAACAGTATCAACTGCTAGTGGTACATGGGATCAAAGTGCTTGCCCAGGTCTTAATTGCATTGGTGCTATTACAGAGATTTGTACAGGGTCAGGTATGTCTGGAGGTGGTACTTCTGGTTCACTTTGCTTTGTCATGTCCCCAGCTTGTACAACAAGATGGAATGGTACAGCAACAACAGTTCAAGCTAACTCAGCATCATGGGCAGGTGGTACAGGAGACATTACAGGTGTCACTGCCGGTACATTACTCTCAGGAGGTGCTACATCAGGAGATGCTACATTAGGTATTGACTCTGGTGCTCTTAACTATCTTAACCAAAGTGCTTGTGCTGGTCTTAATTGTGTTGGTAATGTTACTACTTCAACCAACCAAACCATTTGTGGTAATAAGTGCTTCAATGGTAACATTCTTTCTGCTGGAGTTAACCTTGATCAACTCTTTGGTTCAGGTGGTGGTGGTTCAGGTGACATCACTGGTGTAACAGCTGGTGCTGGTCTTAGTGGTGGTGCTTTAACCGGCAATGCTACATTAGCATTAGATGGTGGTATGGTTGCTTGCCTCAATCAAAGTGGATGTGCTGGTATCAATTGCACAGGAACAACTACAGCTGATAATACTCAAAACTTTACTAACAAGTCAGGTAACATAAGCCAATGGACGAATGATAGTAACTATGCACAAGTATGTGGTACTGATAATAAGTTAACAAGGTTTAATGCTGCAGGAAACAATATTGAAGACTCATGCATTACTGATACAAGCACTCTTGTAACGATATCTATTGACACACAAGTTACTGGTGATCTAATCACCGGTGGTTCTGGTCATAGTGTTACAACCTCATCAAACGATACAGCCATTATTGGAGGTGCAAGTAATACTATTGGTGGTACAGCTTGTTGTGGTGTTGTTATTGGTGGTGGTTCTAACGAAACTACAGCTCAAGGCTCAGTTACTATTGGTGGTACAATGAACTGTACAACAGCTAAATGGGGATCAACAATTGCTGGTGCTTTGAATAAGGTATGTGGTAGTGGTGAGCAAGCAGTTGTGCTTGGAGGTTGTACTAACGTTGCAAAGCATAACTCAGCTGTTGTTGCTGGTGCTACCAACATGACATCAGTTAGTGGTTGCATGCTTCACGCAAATAGTCTATTCCTTAATAACTTACCTGTAAGTGATCCATTACTCGCTGGAGTTGTTTGGAATTGCGGAGGTACTCTTAAGATATCTGAGGGCTAGTATAGTTGATTTTTCTCATTACCTGAATAAATCTTTAGGTAATGAGCACTAAAAAGTCACCAGAGTTTGCTGTCTTTAACATCGAGGGTGGTATTGGAAAACATGTAAGTTCCACTGCTGTTGTTAAAGCATATAAGAACAATCATCCATCTACTAAGATCATTGTAGTATGTGCATGGCCAGAAGTCTTTCTCAATAATAAAGACGTACATCGAGTCTATCGATTGGGTAATGTACCTTACTTCTATGAGGATTATGTCTTAGGTAAGAATACAGAAGTCTTTGCACAAGAGCCATATAAAGAGACCTCTCACATTACTAAGAAGCAACACCTTATTAAGACTTGGTGTGATATGATTGGTATCAAGTATAGTGGTGAGGCACCTAATATGAACTTCAATATGAGAGAGCAAGCTTATATTGATCCAGAGATTGCACAGATTCAAAAGGTAAAGCCAATCCTTATGTTCCAACCTTTTGGTGGACCAGGTAAGCATCACCAAGCAGAGAACTACTCATGGGCAAGAGACATTCACCCTGAAGTAGCTCAAGCCATTGTAGACAATCTTAAAGAGCATTATCAGATCATTCACATTTGTTATGACTTCCACCACAAGCTTAATGATGTCATTCGCTTTGAGAAAGAGATTCCAAAGAAGCAGCTCTTCAATATGCTACGCTTCGCTGATCGTTGCCTCTTTGTTGACTCGTCCTTACAGCATGCAGCAGCTGCTTTAGGTAAGCCTTCTACTGTTGTATGGATTGCTACTCAACCAGAGCTATTTGGTTATGAGATGCATACTAACATTAAGGCACCAGTCCAACTTCCTGAGGGTACTATTGACTCTTACTTATATGACTACACCTTTACAGGCGCTGTACATGAGTGCCCGTACAACGATGTAAATGAGATGTTTGATGTAAATGCTATTGTGCAATCGCTCTTACAACCAGCGCGACAGCAACTACAGACACATGAAGAGTTCTCTAAGGGACAGGAGACACCTCCAAGTCCAAGTAAGCGAGCTGCTTCTAAGAAGAAGCGTAAGTAGTACTTCAAAAGAAAGCCCGATGATCGAAAGACCATCGGGCTTTTTTGTCTTTTAAATTTTAGTAATAGTCTCCGTAAACGTCGTTATCGTTGACGTCCATATCGTATACATCATCCTTAGAGTCTTGATCTACATCGTACGTGTATGTCTTAGGAGCAGATACATCAGCGCTAAGCATCTGTTGTATATTAGAACTAAGAACACCGAACTGTGAGTCATCATAGACTTGCTCGTTAGCACACTCTTCTGGTGCATTAGGTTCAAAGGAGTTCTCATAGCGCTTAGCACGTACTCGATATACATAGTGACCGAGCATAGGGTTGATAGAGCTTACATCTTGCTCTCTACGTTCTGTAATCTCATATACATTAGCACAACGACCTCCTGGTCTATCACAACCCATATCAACAACTTGTATAAGGTCACCTGACTTAGGCTCTACATCATCAAGTGTAGCATAAGCATCATTAGAGCTCATTTGAGCTTGGAAAGTATCAATGTGAACATAGCCAGTAAACTCATCACCAGGATCAAACCCAAACTGTGATAGAGCTAAAGCCTCTTGAGATAGTTCAACATACATTTGCATACCTGAAGCAGCAGAATAGATTGCTGTTGGATGCTCACCGTAAAGGAGATTAGCAGCTGATAGATTGAATGGCTTAACGTAGTAGTTAACTTCAATACCGAAGTTGTTGATTAGATCTTGGTACGCCATATCAAAGACCAGCCTTGCTGCTCCTTGTTTATCACCCTTCATGAACTGACCACATGGTGCTTTTGCAGCAGCCATGATGTCTTCAGGTTTACAATTGTTCTCTGGACAACCCATTACTCAGCCTTTCTTTGAATCTTACCTTTTGGACGACCTTCTTCGTCCTCAAACATAACAACTTCAACATCAGAGTTACCAACACCATTTGTTACTCCTGGCTCAAACTCCATACCATACATTTGTAAGGCATTAACTAATGGTTGACCTGAGAGAGTGATAGGTGCACCGTTGTGCATACAATTTCTAACGTGAGGGCATTTGTGCTGATACTCCTTACGCTTAAGGTTTTCGTGCTTACGACCAGCTCTCATGATACTTTTACCACCCTGCTTAACAGAGACAGCATTAGCATTCATCATGTTATCACCGTTGTAATACTCTTGGAATGTCTGCATACATATATTTATGCCCCTTTGCATAGAATACAAAAAAAGACTCATGGTTTCCCATGAGTCTCTGTAAATATGTTTGACGTTATTAACCTGCTTTAACCTCTTTGTTCTTTGGCTGAACTTTAAGAGTACCGAAAGCGTCACCGTGTGAGTGGTTACCAACTTTGTTGTTTTTCCCGTCGTCGTAGTGATCTCCGTGAGCCTGTGGCTTACCATCGGTGTCACCAGGACCAGCTGTAGGCTTGTGAGCTACTTTATTAGCAGCTTGTACCTTTGGCTGTCCAGGACCTTCAGCGTGTCCAACTTTGTTACTCTTACCATCATTGTAGTGAGTGTTAAAAGCGGTAGGAGCACCCTCGTTGTCCTCTTCAGGATCAAACTCATCATCAGTAGCTTCGAGTTCGTCAGCGACATCTTCGTCAGCAGCTTCATCACTATCCTCTTCACCGCAAGCAGCTTTAAGGATGTCACAAAGTTTTTGACACATGTCTTTGTCAAGTGTAATTGTTACCTCTTCCTCACTAGCATCGTCGTCGCCTTCTTCGCCGAGTTCAGCGTCAGGAGTTGCGTCTTCGATACCAAGCGCGTTAAGGTCGTCTTGTTCGTCCATACCAAAGTCTTCGGAAATAACTTTAGCAAAGAGTTCATCAAATGCGGATTTTTTGGCCATGTAATTATTTATGCCAGCACTTGCGGTTTCCAAGGCTTCTGCAGCATTTTCTTCATCTTCTTCAGGTTTTCCTGCAAGCTCAGCCTTTGGTGTATCATCCTCAACACCAGGTGCTTTCGTTCCTTCTGCTTCTTTTGGATCTTTAACTCCAGCATCTTTAGTAATACCACCATCAGCAAGTGGAGCTTCTCCAACGGAAATGTCTTTATCTCCGATGATCATATCATTCTTCTCAGAAACGACAACCTCTTCACCGAGCTTGCTATAAACGTCACCAAGATCTTTAAGGTCTTTTTTCTTAGCCATACCATTATTTATAGTAAGTAGTCCAAAAAACCATTAAAAGTTGAAACTTTACGGGTCCAGATTAAATAAATACTGACTATGGCAGATAACAAAGATGGAAGTTACTATATGGGTAACGAAAACTTACCTAATAGAAACTGGAAAGGTGAGTATACTCCTAAGATGGTTAAGGAGCTTAAAGAGGCTAAGAAGAACATTCTTAAGTTTGCTGAGAGATACTTCTATATTATTAGCCTGGATCGCGGTAAAGAAAAGATCAAGTTGTATCCTGCTCAGAAGGCAGCACTTAGGGATATGAGAGATGAGCGTTTCTACATTCTATTAGCTTCTCGTCAGATTGGTAAGTCGACTCTTATGACTATCTATTTGTTATGGCAAGCTTGCTTTAATAAAGATCAACGTATCCTTCTCGTTGCTAACAAAGAGGCCACTGCTATTGAGATCTTCTCTCGTGTTAGGATGGCTTATGAGGAGTTGCCTAACTGGCTTAAACCTCCAGTAAAAGAGTATGCTAAGACATCTATGACTCTTGAGAATGGTTCTCGTATTGGTATTACAACTACAACCGGTACAGCTGCTCGAGGACAGTCCGTTAACTGTTTGGTTATTGATGAGATGGCTTTCATTGAACCTCACTTGGTAGAAGAGTTTTGGAAGTCGGTCTATCCTATTATCTCTTCATCTAAGAAATCTAAAGCATTCATTTGTTCTACTGCTAATGGTACACAGAACCTCTTCTATAAGATCTACAATGATGCAGAGACTAATCCAGATAGTGTTTGGAATAGAGGTAAGATAATGTGGAATGAGGTTCCTGGTCGAGATGAGAAATGGGCTGCAGAAACCAGAGCATCTATTGGTAGTGATGAAGCTTGGCGTCAAGAGTTTTGTTGTGAGTGGATTAACTCTGGTGAGTCTTCTCTTGATGATGAGCTCTATGAGAAGATGGAGAAGACTATATGTGAACCTAAAGTGATACTTGATGATGGTGCTTATAAGATATGGGAAGATCCAGATGAGTCTCGCTTCTATGCTGCTGGTATTGATACAGCTGAAGGTGTAGGAAAGGATAGCTCAGTTATTCAAGTCTTAGACATTACAGACCCTGCTGAGGTTAGACAAGTAGCTGTATATAGAAACAATAAGATCTCTCCTCTTGAGTTTAGTAATAAGGTCTATCAAGTACTTCGTAACTATGGCTCACCTCTTGCTCTTATTGAGCGTAACAATTGTGGTGCTCAAGTTGTAGATAGATTAGTATTTGATATGGGTTACCCTAAGGTTGTTAGTTATGGTAACAGACAAGCTCATCGTAAGAATAGAATGTATGGTATGATTGCTCATACTAATACAAAGCACAAAGGTGTTATGAACATGCGCTATTGGATGAATGATCTTCAATCTATTGTAATGCATGATGCAGATACATTAGAAGAGTTTAAAGACTTTGTTCGCTATCCTAATGGTACATGGAAAGCTCAGAAAGGTAGACATGATGACTTGGTTATGGCTATGATGTATGGCTACTATGTTCTTGATAACGATATCTGTGAACAATACTTTGAGATCATTGAGAAGGATGATACAGGTAGACCTAAAGTTATTGAGCCAATGGACTTCGGTATACAAATGTTTGAGGATCCTACATCAATCTATAGTAATGAGAACATGGCAGGTGCAAGCCCAGATCTTAATCCTGTGTATTGGGGTATGAGTGATGGTACTGATGATGATATGGGTGATGATTATTATGACTTATTAGAGGCTGGATTCACTCCACTATAGATTAAATAAGAGTATGGCCAATCAATCCTTTCTTAATAAGAGCAGAGCAGATAAGTTTAAGCTTGTCTTCTCTTTACCGCCTGCATTAATGAAGATTGACTCAAAGAATGAGAGAAACTCGTTCAATGTTAATCAGAACTCAATGCAGTTCTCAGTATATGGTTCGATTGTTCCGCAGATAACAGTACCAGCTATTGAGATTCTATACGCTGGTTCTAACCTCTTTAACTCTTCACATGCTAAACAACCTTACGATCCTGTAACTGTTGACTTTACTATTGACAATGAGTACAATAACTACTGGGTACTCTATAAATGGCTTAACCTTATGCATGATGAGAAGGAAGGTCTCTTTGATGCAGCTAACATTGCTACTGATGAAGACTTTAAGCAGTACCAGACTGATATGACTATCTATGGCTTAGATGAATATAACGAAGAGCGTATCAAGTTTACATATACTAAAGCATTTCCTATCTCAGTTGGTGCTATCAACTATAGTTATAGGGAAGAAGCAGAGATAGCAAGTTCTCTGTCGTTTGTCTACTCGCAGATACACACAGAATTATTGTAAGAAACATCGATTTATGATCGAAAAGCCATAAATAATAGTATGGCAAAAAGGACAATCCAATCTCCTGGTGTCGAGATTCGTGAAAGTGATCTATCACTACGCACAGCTCAAACCGGGACTACTACTTACGTAGCTGGCTTTGCATCTGAAGGACCTACTGACGAAGTTGTTGGACTCGGAAATATTTCTGAGTTTGAAAATATCTTCGGTACTCCAAAGACTGCAGCAGAACGCTACTTCTATCACACTACCCGTGCTACACTAAACTCTTCTGGTTCTGTACTTGTTAACCGCTTACCTTATGGTGCAGATAGCGGACAAGGTTTCGGTTCAAAGATTAGTGTATTGGCATACCCAGCTATTGTTTGGGATCGTACAGCTACAGCAATCGTAACTGATGCTACTGTTGAGCAAGCAACTTACCTTCTTGGTGCACCTACACAGTTTGAAATGACTGATGCAGAGTATGTACAATATAAAAGCGGTGAGTTATTCGAACAGAGCTCTACGCTCAAGACAGCATTTACTCACCTCGGTGACTTAAGTGGTGCTGCTCTCGTTGTTGTTAACAAAGGACAGACCGTTATTGATGGTCAGTTCAATGGTTACTATGTTGGTATTTCTGATAACACCAACCTTAACCCAGCAACAGACTTCGATGCTATTACAGGTGTACAGACAGCAACAGCTACTCCAGCTGCTACAGGTCTTACTAACTTCACTGAAGTTCCTGCTTCTCGCTTCGAGTTCGCTCTTACAGCTACTCCTGAGTTTGGTACTAACCCTGCTACTAATTCCATCTCACAGGTTATGGAAGATCGTATCGTTGGTTATGACATCTCCGAGACAGAGTTTGATGATACATTGAACATTGGTGTATTCAAGCTTCGTCAGTCAGTATTCTCTAAGGCAGCTAACAAGCTTGATTACCTCCTTGAGGAAGGCTATAATGGCTCAATTGGTCAATACCGTCAGCGTAATGCTGAGAATGGTGGTGCACCAGTTAACTTCTCACTTGATACTATTAATGATCAATCACGTAACATTGATGTTATTGTTAACCCATTCGTTGCTGATGCTCTTGATGGTGTTCAGCTTAATGCAGATGGTACTCCAGTTAAGAAGATTCGTGTATACACAGCAGCATTTAAAGAAGGTCTTCAGGGCGGTTCAATTACCGCTGCTGCAGCTGGTCTTCCAATTACCTTCTTTACTACCCCATACAATAATGAGCTTGACAAAGTTGATAACCTCCTACCTCTTGGTTCGTATGGTGAAGTAAATCTTACTACGAAAGAGATTGGCTCTATTCCATTGAAGATTGATCGTGCTCTTGATCGTGTTCGTAACGATCGTAAGTTTGACATCGACATTATTGCTGAAGGTGGTCTTGGTACCATTCACACTTACATGGAGACATCAACCGCTACCCTAAGTGCTCGTGGATTTGATGATACCCGTACAACAGCAGCTATTGAAGCTCTTCGTACATCAGGTACTCTTGACTCTACTGGTGAAGAGGCTCGTACAGCTTATACAACGGTCTTTAACCGCTTTGCAACATTTGCAGGTCCAGTTAAGGATGGTGGTCGTGGTGATATTCTATACATTGCTGATCCAATTCGTCAGATCCTTGTAGCTGGTAAGTCAATGAAGGTTCAGAAAGATCCTACTAAAAACTTCTACGTTGACATCTACTGGGCAATGCGCCATCAGTTCTCTAATGCTAATACATCCTATGCTACAGTTTATGCTAACTGGATGAAGGTATATGATAACTACTCTGGCCTTTACATCTACGTTCCATCTTCTGGATTTGCTTCCGCTAAGATGGCTTCAACAGATGCTGCAGTTGGTCCATGGGGTGCACCTGCTGGATTCAATCGTGGTGTTATTACCGATGCAGATGATATTGCAATCAGTCCTAACCAACGTCAACGTGATGACCTTTACACCGTTAACCTTAACCCAGTAGCAAACTTTGCTGATCAGGGTAATGTGTTCTTCGGTCAAAAGACTCTCCTTAAGAAGCCAAGTGCATTTGATCGTATTAACGTACGTCGTACTTTCCTCTACCTTGAGAAGATCACTAAGAAGACAATGCAGTTCTTCCTCTTTGAGAACAACACATTGTTCACTCGTACAAGAGTAACTAATACTTTGACACCGTTCTTTGAGCGTGTTAAAGCATCTGATGGCTTGTATGACTTCCTTATTGTCTGTGATGAGCGTAACAATACTGGTGAAGTAATTGACCAGAATGAGCTCGTTGTTGACATTTACCTCAAGCCAGTTCGTACAGCTGAATTTATTTTAGTTAATTTTTACGCCACGCGTACCGATACTAACTTCGAAGAGCTTCTTGGTAACTAATTAGATTGTCCAATCCAATAACAGAGGAGGGGGTCTTAGGACCTCCTCTTTTTTTTGTAGAAAAATAGCCTGTGTAGACTAAATAATGGTATGGCTCAACATAGTAATTACGCCCAAGATAGAGACCTTATGATGGAAGCTTACGGTTCTGTTAGAGGTATAGTTCCAAGGACTTCATCCACAGCAATGCCACGTGGTTATGTTCTAACAGAAGGACATTGTTCAGATGAAGAGAAGCTTGAGTCCATCGAGCTTGGTGGTAAGCTTTATGAACTTGGTAATGACGATCCTAATGATGATGGTATTGTTATTCAGATTGAAAAGCATCCTAATGGCTACTTCATTACAGGTGGTGTTTATAGTGAGCCAGAAGATTATGTAAATGATCCAGAGAATCCAAGAGAAGGTTACGGCTATGCTCTTTCCCTCGATGGTCAGCCAATGGATGAAGATGATCTCGAAGAAGACGGTGAGCACGAAGACGGTGAGCACGCTCCTGCTGAAGATAGCTCTTGCGCTTCTGATGAAGAGCATGGAGAAGACACAGTAAAAGTTGAGCTTGAGCTTGATCAAGATCTTGCTGCAAAGCTTCACGCCCAGCTTATGGATGAAGTAGTTCCTGCTGAAGATAGTTCTTGTAATTCTGAGCACGAAGAGCACGAAGACGGTGAGCATGTTCCTGCTGAAGATAGTTCTTGTGCTTCTCACTCAGATGAAGAGCATGGAGAAGACGGTGAGCATGAAGATGCTGAAGGTCATCACTCCTCTGGTTCAGATGACGGTGAGTGTGACGAATGTGGTGGTGATGGTTGTAATGTTTGCAACGGTTCTGGTGAGCAAGATGAAGAAGAGGTTGTTGCTGAGAGCTATACAG
>Ga0222717_10003574_pt1 | contig 11645 bp, 9 predicted proteins | sample C33_18DmetaG_FD_165053 | JGI IMG/M metagenome (GOLD analysis project Ga0222717, IMG submission 165053) | Estuarine water microbial communities from San Francisco Bay, California, United States - C33_18D | ecosystem: Environmental > Aquatic > Marine > Unclassified | place: USA: California...
AGATCATTTAGAGGATGAGTTGATAGAAAAAAAATTAATTGATAATGAAATCTATAAAAAAATCAGAAAAAAATTATTATACGAAATAGCTAGAGCTAGAATTGAAGAATTATTAGAAATAATAATAATTAATAATATTAACCTTGTGAGCTATAATAAAAAAGTAAAAAAAGTTTTTTTAAATATAAGTGACAATTCACATATGGATTGTTTTAGCGATCTTTATAGTTATTTTTTCTCAAAAAATAATTTTAACTTAAAGTTCTCAAATAGAGTTACGACTGAAGACTTGATTCACAACGTTAATAGACTAGTTCATTATGGTTGGAAAAAAGAAGCAATACCTATAACACAACTTAAAAAGTCAATACTTGCAAGGTTTTTTGACGTAATTTTCGACTGATTCTTGTTATTTTTAGAAACATTAGTTGTTTTAAGATCAGCTAAATTTTTAAGTATAACAATTGCAATGCAGACCATTTATCAAAAGACAATATCAAGACAAATTAACTTTAAAGGCATAGGCCTCCATTCTGGTAATAAATCAAACATTACAGTTCTACCTGCACAAGAAAATCAAGGAATTGTCTTCAAAAGAATTGACTTAAAGCACAACAATTTAATTAAAGCAAATTACAAAAATGTAACTTCAGCGAAATTATGCACTACATTAGAAAATGAACATGGGGTTAAAGTTTCAACTGTGGAACATTTACTTGCTGCTTTTTATGCATCAGGAATCGATAACGCAATTGTTGAAATTGATAACGAGGAAGTTCCTATTATGGATGGTTCTGCAAAGAATTTTTTAGATATCTTAAACGATATAGAAATTAAAACACTTACTAAAAAAAGAAAATATTTAAAAATTTTAAACAAAATTGAATTAATAGATGGCGAAAGAAAAATTTCTATTGAACCAAATAATTCTTTTTTTGAAGTTAATTTTCAACTTAATTATGAAAATAAAATTATAGGAAAGCAAAAAAACTCAATTAACTTTCATTCAGATAATTTGAAAGAAGTAATAGAGTCTAGAACTTTTTGCCTTTTTGAGGATATTGAAAAAATTAAAAAACTTGGTTTAGCCAAAGGTGGTTCACTTAATAATGCTGTAGTTGTTGAAAAAGATAAAGTTTTAAATGAAGAGGGTCTAAGAAACAAAAAAGAATTCGTTAATCATAAAATTTTAGATTTAGCTGGTGATTTCCTGCTTTCAGGATTTAGAATTTTGGGAAAAGTAGATTGCTATCAAGGTGGACATGAATTAACAAATATGTTTTTAAGAAAATTACTTAAATCAAATTCTGCATACGTACTCATTGAATTAGATGAGATGATTAATACCAAAAAAATTGTTCCTGATCAGGAAGCAAAAATAGCTGTTAACGCTTAAAAAAAATAATTTATATACAAATTAAATTCTAATCTGCTATTAATCTAACATGCAGTTAAGAATTCTATTATTTATTACCTTCATTATATTTTTATCATCGTGTGCAAAAGACAACAATATTTACAAGCCTTCAGAAAAAAAAGATCCTTACTTAATATATAGCGAAGGATTAGAAGCATTTAAAAATAATAGATTTTTCCTTGCAAATAAAAAATTTTCTGAAGCGGAGACTAATTTTTCGTCACCAGAATTAGCTGCTAAATCAGCAATCATGTCGTCTTTTTCTTTGTATGGAATAAACTTTTATAATGAATCTGAAGAAAATTTAATTAGATATCTCAAGACATATCCTGCTGATAAACATGTAATGTACGCACATTACCTTTTGGCGATTATATATTATGAACAAATTGCAAATGAAAAAAATGATTTAAAGCCACTAATAGACGCAAGAAATAAAATAGATTTTTTTTTAAAAAAATATCCTGAAAGTGATTATGCGATAGACTTAAACTTAAAAAGAAATTTAGTTGAAAATCAATTTGCGGCAAGAGAACTTTACATTGCTAAATACTATATAGAAGTTCAAAAATGGGTTCCCGCTATTAGCAGGTTAAAAATAATTATTAATGATTATGATAAAACAGTTTTTGTGGAAGAAGCCTTACATAGATTGGTTGAAATTCATTATCATATTGGACTGGAGGAAGAAGCAAAAAAATTCGCAACTATTTTGGGGTACAATTACAACTCTAGCGAATGGTTTGAGCAATCGTATAAAATATTTAACAAACAATATAAAAAATCACTTAATATAGAAATAAAAAAAGAAAAGAGTTTTTTTGATAAAATAATAAAAATGATCAAATAAAACAGATGAATAAAAAAAATGAGATTCTAAGTATATATAAGTCTAAAATTAAAATTTTACAAAAACATAATAATTTATATTACAATAAAGATAAACCAATAATTAGTGATGCAGAATATGATATCCTTAAAAAGGAAGTATTAAAGCTTGAAAATCATTATAAATTTTTAAAAAATTCTAGTTTATTCAGTAACACTGTCGGAGCACCTCCAACTAATAAATTTAATAAAATTAAACACCTAAAACCAATGCTTTCGTTATCTAATGCTTTTAACAGAAATGACATTGATGACTTTATAAAAAAGATAAACAACTTTTTAAATTTAAAAAATGATAATATTGAATTATTTTCTGAACCTAAAATAGATGGTATTTCAGCAACGCTAATCTATGAAAAAGGTTTACTGACAAAAGGTCTATCAAGAGGGGATGGGGTGATTGGCGAAGACATTCTAGAAAACTTAAAAACAATTAAAAATATTCCAAAAAAAATTCCAACAAAAGAAATTCCAAAATTACTTGAGATTCGTTGTGAGATTTATATAAGTAAAAAAGACTTTGCTAAAATAGCAAATAAATTTGCAAATCCAAGAAATGCCGCTGGTGGATCGCTTAGACAAAAAGATCCTAAAGAAACTTCGAAAATTCCTCTTAAATATTTTGCATATGGATTTGGTGCGATTGAACCAATGATATTTAAAAAACAATCAGACTTCTTAAAACAAATTGATAAATGGGGTTTTCAGGTAAACCCGTTAACAGAAGCGGTAAAAGGTGCTGATGAAGCTCAGAAAAAACATTCTATAATTGATCAATTAAGATCTTCCTTAGACTATGACATAGACGGACTTGTTTACAAAGTTAATGATTTAAGTTTGCAAAAAAGACTTGGTAATACCTCTAATTCACCACGATGGGCAATTGCATATAAATTTTCAGCAGAAAAAGCTGTAACTAAAATAAATGATATAACTATTCAGGTGGGTAGAACTGGTGCCATCACCCCAGTTGCAAAAGTAGATCCAGTGACTGTCGGAGGGGTAGTTGTGTCTAATGCCACTTTACATAATGAAGACGAAATTGAAAGAAAAGATATTAGAATTGGAGACATTATCAAAATTCAAAGAGCTGGTGATGTTATTCCTCAGGTTGTGTCTGTAGATATCTCAAAAAGAGATAGCCGATCTAAAAAATACATTTTTCCAAAAAAATGCTTATGTGGATCGGAAACAAAAAAAGAGTTTAGTAAAAGTAAAAATAAACACGATGCTGTGAGAAGATGTACCAAAGGATATGACTGTAAATTTACAGCTAAAGAAAAACTTAAACATATAGTTTCAAAAGAAGCCTTTAATATAGATGGGCTTGGTAAAAAAGTTATTGAACAATTTTGGGACCTGAAAATAATTAAAAAACCTTCTAATATATTTGAATTAGACTATGCAAAAATAAAAAATCTTGAAGGGTGGGGAGATTTATCAATTAATAATCTAAAAAAAGCTATTGAAAAATCTCGAATAATTACTTTAGATAAATTCATTTTCTCGATAGGCATAAGACACATAGGTCAAGAAAATGCAAAAATTCTTGCAAGTTTTTTTTGTTCCATAAAAGAATTTACAAAGTTATTTAATATAAAAAATAGAAATCAGTTACTAAATAGTTTAGTTGATTTAGATGGAATAGGCCAAACACAGATCGAGTCTATTGATAATTTTTTTTTAAGTAGCACAAATGTTATTATTATTAGAGAATTGATAAATAAATTAGATATCACCAATTATATAAACAAAAGTAATAATGGAAAGTTTTCTAACAAAAAAATGATGTTCACTGGTGGTTTTCAAAAAATGAGCAGGTCAGAAGCAAAAGCCGTTGCAGAAAGCAACGGAGGTAAAGTTGTAAGTTCAATTTCTAAAAAATTAGATTTTTTAATTGTTGGAGAAACAAAACCAACAATAAAAAAAATCAATCAAGCTAGAGATCTAAATATTAAAATTATTTTAGAAAAGGAATGGAATAAAATTTTAGATAGCTGAGCAAGCCTCACTTAAATCTAAAATTTCTGATTTATTCATAAATTTTTTAAGTTTATAAAAAACATCTTTGTGATAATTATTTATTAAGTTTTTTTCATTTTTATTAAGAATTGATAAATCAAGCAAATCTTTGTCTATAGGCGCCATTGTAAGGTTTTCAAAAACAATTTTTTGTCTTAATTTTTTTACGTAAACTAAGTTTTCAATTCTTATTCCAAAGTTACCTTTTTCGTAGTATCCAGGTTCATTAGACACAACCATTCCTGCTTTAAAATGTATATTATTATTTTTAGATATTGCATGCGGCCCTTCATGAACATTAAGAAAATAACCAACGCCATGACCAGTACCATGTGCATAGTCTAAATTAATTTGTCTCAAATATTTCCTAGCTTGAATATCAATTATTGATCCTGTGGTATTTTTTTTAAGATTAAAATTTACAACCGCCAAATGACCTTTTAGAACTCTTGTGAAGATATTTTTAATTCTTTTATCTGAATTTTTAAGTGAAATTGTTCTAGTAACATCAGTAGTTCCATAATTGTATTGACCACCAGAGTCTACCAAATAGATATCACCTTTTTTTAATTTTCGATTACTTTTTCTTGTAGCTTTATAATGAATAATAGCTCCGTTAGCGCCAGTGCCTGATATAGTTGGAAAACTTAAGAATTTAAAATTTTCATTTTTTTTCCTAAAATTTAATAACTTTTGTTCCGCACTTATTTCAGTAATATTTTTTTTAATAAAATTTCTTTTTAACCAAAATAAATATTTTGTTAAAGCAGCACCATCAAATATATGGGCATTTTTTATATTTTTAATTTCTTTTTTTGTCTTAATCGCTTTTAAAAGATAAATACAGTCATGATCGTTATTAATAGTATTATTTTTTAAAATAATATTTTCAAAATAAATCGAGCAAGTATTTCTATCAATAATAATTTTCTTTTTTTTTATTTTGGAGAGAATTTGATTAGTAAATTTAATGTCAAATAATTTAAATTTATCAAATTTTTTTTTGAAAGAAGGCGAAATTTTTTTTAAATCGCAAAAAAAAAATATATTCTTTTTTTGATCAATTAAAGTATAGCTATGAGGTATAGGTGTGTATTTTGAGTCAGCACCTCTTATATTTAAAAGCCAAGCATTATTTTCACTCGCTGTAATAAATTGGTAATCAGCACCTTTTATTTTAAGATTAGAAACGATTTTTCTTACTTTTGATTTGTAAGACTCATCAAAAGAGTTGTTGGGTAATGTATAAAATTTTTTTTTTTTTTTTTTTTCTTTTTGAAACCAGATTTTATCAATTAAATTTTCATCCAAAGATAAAAATTTACAATTTGTTTTTCTGAAAAATATATTAAAAAATCTTTTTGTAAATAATTTTGGATCAAATCCAATTTTAAGTTTTTTATTTTTTAAAACATCTGCTGGAAGTTCCTCGGGTATTGTTTTTACTTTAAAAGTATTTCCACATTGTTTGTTAGCTTGAAGTGAGTATCTGCCATCAACAAATAAAAAATTTTTATCATTTAAAATTAAGGCAAACCCATAGGAACCTGAAAAATTAGAAATATATTTTAATTTATCCTTGTATTCAGGAATATACTCACCAAAAAATTCGTCATTTTTTGCAACAATATATCCATCAATTTTTAAAATTTTAAAAATCTTTTTTAATTTATTTATTTTTTCCATTTAAGTATTTTATTTTTTTTAAATCTATCCCATCCAGGGCTTCTATATTCCTCATCAAATTCTATTCTATTGTCTTGATTAAATTCAAAATCATCATTTGTTTTATCGATTCCAATTTCATTTTTTTCAACACTATCATCAGGAATTTCACTTATAAACCTGGAAGGTAATGCATCCATCCAGTCTCCATGGTAAGCTCTTTTCATTGCAAAAGATAAATAAGCTTCTTTTTTTGCTCTAGTAATACCAACGTAAGCCAACCTTCTTTCTTCTTCTAAAGCAAAATCACCTTTTTCTTCTAAAGATTTTTGATGAGGAAATAGTCCTTCTTCCCAACCAGGCAAAAATACTACATCGAACTCCAATCCTTTAGCAGCATGCATCGTCATTAAATTTACTTTTGCCCCCTCCCATTCTTGATCTATTGAAGTAGCTAAAGCAACATGTTCTAAAAAATTTTGTAAATTATCATAGTCTTGCATTGCCCTTAACAACTCTTTTATATTTTCTAATCTATTTTCATTCTCCAAATCTTTTTTGTTTTTAAGCATTGCTGAATATCCTGATTCATCTAAAATAAGTTTTAATAAATCAACATGCTTCATTTTAAGAGCGTTATTTCGCCATTTTGTTATCATGGCAATCAATTGATTTAGTGCAGTTTTGATTTTAGGTTTTAAACTATCTTTTTCTAAAAGTTTAATAATTGAATCTTCTAAACATAGTTTGTAATTTTTCCCGAACTGATAAATTTGATTTAAAGTACTTTCCCCGACACCTCTTTTGGGTGAACCTATTACTCTTTCGAGTGCCAAATCATCATATTTTTGATTTATTATCCTCAAGTATGCAACTGCGTCTTTTATTTCGGCACGTTCATAAAATTTTATACCACCCAAAACACGATAACCTATTCCAACTTGCAAAAACCTTTCTTCGAATTCTCTAGTTTGATAAATAGCTCTTACTAAAATTGAAACACTATTAAGAGAAAATTTTTTTTTTAATTGACGTTCAATTATGTCGCTTACACCTTGAGCCTCTTCTTTTCCTGTTCTATAACAATTTAATTTAACTAATTCTCCTTGATTGGCCGATGACCATAATTTTTTTCCAACTCTATTTGAATTGTTTGAAATTAGGGTAGATGCTGTTTCCAAAATATTTTTTGTAGATCTATAGTTTTGTTCTAATTTAAAAACTTTGCAATTTTTATAAATTTGATCGAAAGTTAAAAAATTTTTTATTTCTGCTCCTCTCCAACTATAAATAGATTGATCGTCATCACCAACACAGCAAATATTTTTATTTTCATTCACGAGTAAATTTAACCATTTATTTTGAATATAATTTGTATCTTGAAATTCATCTACAAGTATATATTTAAAATTATTTTGATAAATTTCCCTTATATCTTTGTGCTCTTCAAAAAGCTTAACACAAAATAAAATTAAGTCTCCAAAATCAAATGCATTTAAATCTTTTGTTTTATTTTGATAAATTTTATAAACTTTTAAAATTGATTTTGTAATAGAACCTGATTTTTCTAATTTAACATTATCAGGCAAAAGACCTTTATTTTTCCATTGATCTATATGATACATTATTAATTGAGGTGAAAATTTCTTAGCATCTAAATCTTCACCTTTAACTATATTTCTTATTAACTTTTTTTGATCATCAGTATCTAAAATAGTAAAATTACTTTTGTAGTTTAACGCTTCAGCGTGTCTTCTTAGAAATTTAACACTTATCGAGTGAAACGTTCCTAGCCAGGGTACGGCATTAGAGCTTCCCTTAACATATTGCATTACTCTATTTTGCATTTCTTTAGCCGCTTTATTTGTAAAAGTGACGCATAATATTTGATTAGGCCAAGCCTTTTTTTTATTAATTATATGAATAAGCCTTGTTGTTAGCACTTTTGTTTTTCCTGACCCAGCACCTGCTACTATTAAATTAGGACCTTCTGTATTTAAAACAGCTTCCTTTTGCTCTTTGTTTAGGTTTTTAATTAAATTATCTATGTTATTCATACACAAGAATTTTCATTTATATACTAGATATAAAAATAAAAAAAATGATAAATAAAATTTACAAAAGAATTCACAATAAATATTCAACACTTTTCAAATTTTTATTTTTTTTAAGACATCTTGTAGCAATTTTTTTTCTTTCAATAGTTTTATTTTTATCAGTTCCATATTTTTTTGATTTTAAAAAAAAGGATGAAATAATTAAGAATTATCTGCTAGAAAATTATAATCTGAAGCTCAATAAATATGATGATATCAAATACAATTTTTTTCCTATACCAAACTTAGATATTCTTAACACTTCAAATACTTTAAATTCAACTATGATAAAACTTGATGTTAAGAATATAAGAATTTACCCAAAATTAATCAGCATCTATAATTTTAAAAAATTTAAAGTAAAAAAAATAATTTTAAATAAAAATGAATTATTTTTAAGAGATGATCAATTAAAATTTACAGAAAAATTTTTCTTTAAATCAAAAAATAAAATAAAAATAAATAATTTAGAACTTAAGATTTTTAAAGACAGTAAATTATTAATAAACATAAATAAAATAAACTTTACGAATTATGGATATAAAAAAAATATTATTACAGGTCAAGTATTTGGAAAATGGTTTACAATTTCATTGAATGAAAATAATAAAAGATTAAATTTAAGATTGATAAATACAGGGATAAATATTGATTTAGTTTTTAATGAAATTAAAAAAAAGGAATTATTAAATGGTATTATAAAAGCAAAAATTCTTAATTCAAAATTAAGATTCAACTTTGAACATGGTGATAATTTAATAAAAATTAATAATTTACATTTAAGAAGTAAAAATTTATCTTTTAACCACAATGGATTAATAACTTATCAACCTTTTTTTAGCATAAACTCTAAGTATACTATTGAAGAAATCAATAGACGGTCTCTGAGAAAATTAAATATAAAAAATATTTTAAATTCAAAAAATATATTAAAAAAATTTAATAGTCATAATGAGATAATATATAAATCAAAAAAATTTAGCAGAAGTGTAATAAATGATTTAAATTTGAAAATTAATTTAAACTATGGGAGGATTTTTTATACCAAGAAGCTTATAATTTCAGACCATTTGTTAAATTGTAAAGGAGATTCAAACTTGTTAGAAGAATATCCGATTTTATATTTTGATTGTTTTATTGAATCCAAAAATAAAAAAAATTTATTTAAAAAATTTTCAATTAGTTACAAAAAAAAAAATGAACCAATTTATTTAAATTTTAAAGGTAGACTTAATATCTTGAATAAAAAGATAAATTTTACAAGTATTTTAATGAATAAAAATTACAAAGCCTCTAAAGAGGATTTAAATTATTTTAAAGGTGTTTTTGAAGATACTTTATTTGATGAAAATTTCCTGGATATTTTCGATACAAATAAAATAAGATCTTTTATTAAAGAAGTTTCTTAAAACTCAGGTTTAGTCATTTTGATAGGACTCATAATTTTGTCATACTCTTTCTCTTTTATTAATCCTGATCTAACTACTTCTTGTTTTAATGTTGTTCCATTTTTGTGAGCTGTTTTAGCAATTTGAGCTGCACGATCATAACCAATTTTAGGAGCTAATGCTGTGACTAACATCAAAGAATTATCTAGTAGATGTTTTATTCTTTTTTTATCCGCCTTTATTCCTTTTACACAGTACAAAGCAAAAGTATTTGATGAGTCACTCATAATCTCAATTGACTGTAAAATATTATGAATTATCAAAGGTTTAAAAACGTTCAATTCAAAATGTCCATGCGATCCAGCCATCGTGATGCCGTTATGGTTTCCAATGACCTTTACACAAACCATAGTGACAGCCTCACATTGTGTAGGATTTACTTTTCCTGGCATAATTGATGAGCCAGGTTCATTTGAAGGAAGTATTAGTTCGCCATAGCCAGCTCTAGGACCTGAGCCAAGAAATCTAATATCATTTGCAATCTTCATTAAACAAACTGCTGCAGTATTTAAAGCACCGGAAAAATTCACTATCTCATCGTGAGCTGCTAATGCAGCAAATTTATTTTTTGTTGGTTTAAAAGGTAGCTTGGTGATTTTGCTTATTTCTTTAATAATCTTTTTATCAAAGTTTTTTTTGGTATTAAGTCCAGTTCCCACAGCTGTTCCACCCTGTGCTAGATAATAAATCTCTTTTAATGCATTTTCAATTCTTACAATACATTGTTTTAATTGTGAATTGTAACCTGAAAACTCTTGCCCTAAAGTTAGAGGTGTAGCATCTTGCAGGTGTGTTCTACCAACTTTCACTATAGACTTAAATTCTCTAGACTTTTTAAACAATTCTTTTTCAAGTAATTTTAACGAAGGAAGAAGTTTCTCCTTAGTTTTTAATGCTACAGCAATATGCATTGCAGTAGGAAAGACATCGTTCGTAGATTGAGATTTATTAACATGATCGTTTGGATGCACAGGTTTTTTTGAACCTAATTTTCCCCCCATCATTTCAATTGCCCTGTTAGCAATAACTTCATTAACGTTCATGTTTGTTTGTGTGCCAGAGCCTGTTTGCCAAACTTTCAAAGGGAAATGCTCGTCATGTTTTCCCTTGATTACTTCTTCCGCAGCTTTAATTATGTGTTTACACAACTTCGGATTTAGATCTTTATTTTTCGCGTTAACAATAGCTGCTGCTTTTTTTATTATTGCAATTGAGTGAATAACTAGCGGCCTAACTAAAAAATCACCAATGTTAAAATATTTGTTAGATCTTTCGGTTGAAGCACCCCAATACTTATCACCAGGAACTTTAATTTTTCCAATACTGTCGTATTCATTTCTGTATTTCATATTTGAATCATTGATATAATACACTCTTATTAATTAATTATAAAATATAAAGGAAAGAAATGACCAATTTTGAAAGTGTAAGAAAATTTATGGAAACATTTGGTCAAGAAATTAAAGAAAAAACTGGTTTTCCAAATGAAAAAATTACTGCTTTAAGGTATGATCTTATCAAAGAAGAGCTTGATGAGCTAAAAGAAGCAATAGATAACAAAGATATTAAAGAAGTAGCAGATGCATTAACCGATATTCTTTATGTTACTTATGGAGCGGGCCATGCTTTTGGTCTTGATTTAGACAAATGTTTTTCTGAAGTTCAAAATTCTAATATGAGCAAACTAGGTTCAGATGGAAAGCCAATTTATAACGAAAAAGGAAAAGTCATGAAAGGTCCTAACTATTTCAAGCCAAATCTTATTAAATTTTTAACAAGATGAAAGATAACTATTATTGGATACTTTTAGGTGTAGCAGCTGGAGTATTTTTTTACCTTATAGATAAACATATTTTTTAAAAGATGAAAAAAACTTATTTTTTTTTAATTGTATTTTTTTTTCTTTTGCTTTTTATTTCTTATGGGGCAATTTTAAAATATCATTACGATATTGGAGGAAACAAATATAAATATTTGCAAAAAATATCAGTCTTTTTTGCAGACATGCCATTTAAAGCAAAAAATTATTTAGCAAAACAATACACTGACGATGAAGTAAAAAGAATTAATAACAAGAAATTAAAAAAAAGAAAAATTTAAAAAAAATAT
>Ga0222717_10003578_pt1 | contig 11639 bp, 8 predicted proteins | sample C33_18DmetaG_FD_165053 | JGI IMG/M metagenome (GOLD analysis project Ga0222717, IMG submission 165053) | Estuarine water microbial communities from San Francisco Bay, California, United States - C33_18D | ecosystem: Environmental > Aquatic > Marine > Unclassified | place: USA: California...
TAAAGCGCGATAAAAGTTACCAAGCCACTGATAGTGATGGCAGGGCGGTATTTCTTCGATACTTGAGATCGGTTCAACCAGAGAAACGCGGTCGCTGCGCCCATGGCCGCAATTGCGAATGAGAAGAAGTTTCCGACCAGGTCAAACTGGCCGACAGTGATTTCAGACATAATTTAGGGTGTTTTGGTTAGTTAGGTGATGTAAGAAGAGAGAGGACAATCGCTGCGGTTTTATCGCGTAGCGGGATGCTCCCGTCGGGCTGCCTAGCCCTTGTTTATTTGACAAAGAATCGGTTTTACGAGGAAAAATTTCGTTTTACGAGGAAAAATTTCGTTTATTTTGAGGAATTTGCCTTTTCAAGTGTTTTTATCGCGGCGACGGTCCTGCGGGGTCTGAGTGGGTGCAAAGGGCGCGTGAACGGAGAATTGCCAGTAGTTCATGAAGAAAGGTTTGCCCTTGTTCGCTTCGAAAAAGGCTACCGCTTCGTCGCCCACGCGGTCTTCGATGCGCTCCTTCGGGTACTTCTCTTTGAAGTTCTTGAATCTCCACGGAGCGACAAAACTTCCGGCTGGTCCCGGGCCGTGCCAGTGAGGAATGTCGATATCGAAACCGTGTTCATAGGGAGAATAGGGTTCCGCATCCGAGATGCCACTTTCCGAGATGGATCGTTGTGTAGCATTCCGCCCGATAGCGCTCTGCGAGGGTTTCGTATTTCGGATCGAGACGGGTGACCGACTCATATGTAGTGAGCTTTTTGTTCTGGGGGGCGGTTTCTGAGGTATTCGCTTTCAGAACGACATTCGGCTTGTGGCAATTTGGCGAGGTCAGGCCGGTCCGCCCCGGATGGAGACCTGTCAGGATGCTGGAACGTGCTGGCGAGCAAAGCGGGCTCGCGGTTTAGGCGCGGTCGAAGGTCATTCCCCGTGCCGCGAGACGTTCGAGGTTGGGAGTTGCGTAAAGGGATGTGTGGCCGCAGAGCGTGGTGTCGGACCATCCCAGGTCATTCGCGAGAATGAAAAGGATATTTGGTTTTTCTGCCGAGGCAAGGAAGGGGAGTCCGAGGAGGAGAGCAAGAAGGGCAGAGAGTCGGGAATTCATGGGGCGAGGGGGAATACACTTTTGGACTGTGGCTTCGGAACAGCTTGCTCGGTCAAATCTTCCCGGCACTTTTCAGTTTCGCATCGAGTCGAGCCTGGTAGGCGGCTTTGGCGCGTTCGTCGATTTTGCATCGTTTCGCAAAGTAGACGGCGCCCAGCGCCTGGCGGGATTTGTCTCCCGAGGTGTTCGCATCGGCCCAGTGAATCGTGAGGGAATGATGGGCGATGATGTGTCCGGCCTTGCAGGGGTAACTTTCCCTATTGTCGAGATCGTTTGGAATTCCGAAGTCGAGGATGCCCTGCGAGAACCCGAGTGTCCCCGATTTCCCATGAGCTCTCATGCCGTATTGATGGGATCCCCGAACGTAGTTCACACAACCCTGTTCCGGAGCGACACCCTCGAGGGCGATCCACATCGTGATGGCAAGGTTGGGTGTCAGATGAAAATAATACCCGTCCTGGTGAGGGGGAGTCGGTGTGCTGATCCTGGGGGACTTGTTGAAGTATTGCAGGTTCTTCGGTTCAACAGCTTCGGCGAGACAGATTTCGGCGAGGCTGGAGAGTTTGCTTTCCGGTTCGAGAAGACTTCCGAAGAAGGGATCGCGCTTCCCCATGTTCTGAAGTTGCTTGAGCGTGTTGGGGTCATCCTTGTCGTCGTAGTACACTTCCGTTTCCGACATTGTCGGAACGATGTCACGAATGAATCGTTCCTTGTTCTCACGGATCGCCTCGATTTCAGCGGCATCAAAAAATTCGGGTATCGACACGTAGCCGTCCCGATCAAACTCTTCCTGAAGTTCTCTGCTGTTTTGGGAAAGTTCGTTCGAGGTCATGGCTTGGGCTGAAGCAGTTCTTCAATTGTGTGTCTAATAAAATACAATTCGCCGGGAGCTTCGTAGACGAGTCCAATTTTGTCGGGTCCGACGGCAGTCATGCACGAGTATGCGGTTGATCGCTCATCAACCAGGGTGTGCCATTTCTCCGGCCAGGTCTTGCCCTCGTCATTGCTCACCTTGATCGTCATGTGATTTCTTCCGCTTCTTTGAGGGGGATTGGAGAAAAACAGAAGTGGCCCGTGTTTCCCGCTCTCCACCCGGATCAGGCTGGCCATGCAGACAGGTTCAGGTAAATCCCCGCGACTGGTAGAATGTTCCTTCCAGGTAGCTCCAAGATCGTTTGTCGTATAGACCGAACGACTGCCTCCGCGATTATCCCGGCAGTTGATCATTATGGATCCGTCAGCGAGTTCGACGAGTTGCGCTTCCGTTGTGTCGATCTTCACGCCGGTTCCGATCTTCCAGGTTTCGCCGCGATCCTTAGAATAGATCAGGGTCGAGAAGGGCTTACCGCTTATTGGCTCCTCGTTCTCCCCGCGAAACTGGGCGGGGAATACGAGCGTCCCGTCGCGCATCGTGATGCCTTTGCCGGGGCCTTGCAGAACAAAGCGCCATTTCGGGGCCTTGACCTGCTTCGTGATGTTGATCGGCTTCGACCAGGTCTTGCCATCGTCGTCACTCTTGACGAGCATCAGCTGTCCGGTCTCTTCCGGCGTCATTCCCGGACCGGAACCACGCCACGAACGTTCGCCGTGACTCCAAGTCGCCGCGACCCAGATCGTTCCAGTCTTGCGATCTACCAGCACGGCAGGGTCGCCGATGCCGTCGTAGGACCATTTTGGATCATCTCCCATATCCATGATGACCTTCATTGGTTCCCATGTTTGCCCTCCGTCCGTGCTTCGGTTCAAGCCGACATCAACGTCGCCTGGTAGATCGCCTCGACCACGATTTCGATTGTCGTAGACGGCAATCAGGGTTCCTGCATTTGTCGTAGCAAGGCCAGGAATTCGGGTGGAATTCACGCCATCCTGACCTTGCTGGCGCAGTGCGAATCCAATCCGCTTCCGGCCTTCTGGAGAAGGGTTCGTGATCTTGTGCCACTTGCCATCGATCTTGATCTCAGAACAACTGGCGTCGACCTTGCGATCGAGGCTTGCAGAAGGATTGAGTCGATAACTTATACGGAAGACATGTTCGCCGGAGCCGATCAGACTGCGCCCGGAGAACTCGAGATTCTCTGCGGGCTTCAGCTCTTCCTTTGCCCCAAACGGTTTGCCGAGGAGCAGAACGGAGACGCCTGCTACATCCGAGAGATCGTCCGTGCCGGCGGTGGAAATGCGAAACCCCTCGACGACGGGCTTGGTGCCGATTGTTCCCTCGACATTCACCAGCACATCCATCACTCCGTTGAGTTTCTTTCCGATGAGGACGGGATGGACAGGTTGATTGGTTTCGATGGAGCCGAGCACAAAGGGCGTTGGCTTAAAGGCATGAAGGTCATCAATTAGGACTCCGCTATTGTCCGGTGTCGTCGAAATCAGTTTGAGTTCGGAAACATCAAGCGGGAGGGAAAAGCGGATGTGCGATAGAAAGGCGCGACCAACCTTGATTTCGCTGCCGTCGTAAACCGGCTGCCACTTCTCGTCATTCTTCTCACGGCCAAAAATGCGAAATGCAAAAGGGGAACGCCTCGTCCAGCGTTCTGCCAGGAACGCGAAAATCGATCCTTTGGTGATGGGTTTGGAAAATCGAATGATCACCTCTCGATCTTTGCCACCGAGAAGATGCAGGCTCTGTTTCCCAAGATGAGCATGAGCCCGATCGATTTCGACATGACCTTTCTCAGCGGAGAGGGTGAGGCCGTCAGTTTCCAGTTTTGTGAATCCACCCGGCTTGGCATTCTCGAAGCTGGTGATTTCGCTGCCAGCCGGTGGCTTCGGAGAGCTGGGAGGAGCTGCAGCAGCTGCCGCGACGAGTGGCCAGGAGTCGGTTCGGAAGGGTGAAACCGGTATTTTGGTCTCAGCACACACGATGGTCGGCTTCGGATCATTCTCCCAGGCATAGCGAATGGACTCGATTATCGCCGGATCAACAGAGTTGAGTGTGAGACCTAAGCCTGTGGAGTCTGCGGTTTGTACAGCGAGTTGCTTGAACTTCCGGTCGCTACCTGCCACTGAGACCTGGGCGTCGCCGAGTAAGGTGATTGGGCGATCAAAGTGCAACTGAATCGAGTTCGCTCCGTTAACCCATCCCAGGAAACGCGGTGGCTCGGCAGTGACTGCTTTTCCGTATTCATACTTCAGGGCGAGATTGGCGAGTCTCTCTCCGACCGGTGCCTTATGAGTTGGGTGAACGTTAGTGGGATGACCGACATCATAGGTGATCGCCATGTGGGTGTTCGGAATGAGCAGATCAATCTTTGACTGCACCTCTCGGAAAGGTGGCCAATTGCGATTCAGGCCGGGGAGTTGCACAAAATAGAAGGGCATGTCATCGTCCGAAAATTCCGCTCTCCAGGAATCGATAAGTTTCTTGTGGAGCGCGAAGTTAATCTTCGGATCGACCGGAGGACTGCCGGCGCCGTCGACCGTGGCATTGGACTCTCCCTGGTACCAGATCGTTCCCTGGATCGCGAGATGGGTGAAAGGTTTAACGGCGGAACGAAAAAGGAATCCCGGTTCGAAGGGATGGTGTGGGGCAGGAGAAACGGGATGAGTCATCCAATGGGTTAGATTCAGTTTCCCCCTTCCCGCAACCCACTTCGGGAGGTCGGCGTTTTCGACCCAGTTCGGGTCGGATTTGTCGTTCGGAATCCACGCCTCCATTGGTGAACCGCCCACCGAGTTGTGAATCAGCCCGATGGGGACTCCTGTTTGCTTCTGCAGGTGACGCCCAAAGTGGTAGGCGACTCCGGAAAACTCGGGGACAGTTTCCGGCCCGGCGATTTGCCACCCGTCGGATTCGTAGAGATTGTCTGCGAAAGTGTTCCGCAGTTTCAATAAGGGAAACTTGGCGCCGCCAGGATGGATGGTCGTGGCGAGATTGAAGATCCTGAGCTGCGGGTTAGCTGAGTTGGCGATGGATTGCTTTGCTTCCTTCGTATCCTTCAGCATCCAGCGCATGTTCGACTGTCCCGAGCACATCCAGACGTCGCCGAAGAGAACGTCTTTCAGTTGGGCCTCTTCAGAGCTCGTGCGGAACGTAATGGTTTGCGGCTCTGATGTAGCACCGAAAGGAGGGGTGTCGATAACCCAGTGGCCGTTCGCATTTGCCTTGGTGAAGAGTTGTCCCCCGGGGAAATCTCCGGTGATAGCTTCTCCGGCTGGAGCAGTTCCCCAGATGCGGTTGGGGCGGTCTCTTTGCAACACCATGTGGTCTGAAAACGGTTGGGCGAGGGATAGCTTTGGTGCGCCGATGTTTCGCCAACCTTCGCCTCGATCGAGCAGGCGACTCATGGACTTTGCGAATTCAGGGTCGGTGGTCGTGACAAGGTTCTTCGACTCCCGTGGGTCACTGGGATGGTCGAACAGCAAACGTTCCTTCACGTCACCGGAACTCATATCGACCCACTCCGTATAGCGGTGCGTCTTTGTGCGAACGGAGTAGCCGCGCATTTTTCCCCGTGTGTATTGCGAAAACGCAGCAGTCTTGACTGCTGTGTTCGGATCCTTCAACGACGGTACAAGGCTAGTTCCCTGCAGGTGGGACTCGACCGGCAGACCTGAGAGATCGGCAAGAGTGGGATAGATGTCTACGAGCTCGACAGGTGATTCGCAGACCCCGGGCCTTTCGCTGGGAACACGAATGATCAGAGGGACACGAGCATCGAGTTCAAAGTTCGTCGTCTTTCCCCAGAGATCCTTTTCACCGAGATGGTAGCCGTGATCCGACCAGAGGACGACGATGGTATCCTTGTCGAGCTTTTGCTTCTTCAACTCCGAAAGCACCCGGCCCACCTGAGCATCGATGTAGCTGATGCAGGCAAGATAGGCGTGGCGAACGGTTCGCTGTTCCTCTTCTGGGATAGGGCCTGACTTTTTCTGATCGGTGTATCGCCGAAGCTCGCCGGAATTGTGCCGGGAGATAGCTGGCGAGTCTGTGATGCGGGATTCATCCGAAGCAAGAGGGATGGTTTTCGGATCGTAGAGATCCCAGTATTTCTTCGGTGCGATGTAGGGCGAGTGTGGCTTGATGAATCCGACGGCGAGAAAAAACGGGTCGTCGGATCCAGCCAATTCCTTCAGTGATTCGACGGCTCGATCAGCGACTTGCCCATCGTAGAGCACATTGTCAGCGACTTCGGGTGCTTCCGTAGCCGGGCCGAAGACGAGCTTCTTTGTCCAGTCATCGGGACCGGGGTCCTTGGGCTTGTAGATCTGTTGATAGACTTGCTTTGCCGCGGTGATGCCTTCTTCCGTGTAGTAATAACGTGGTCCGGGCCGAAAGGTGGGGATGGACCAGGAAGGCTCATCGCCAAAGGTGTCGGGAACAGTGCGAGAGCTGCCTTTCGGAAAGACACCATGGTAGATTTTTCCCATGGACCGGGTGTGGTAACCATGGTTCTTGAAGTGCTGCGGCAGGGTCACGATGTCAGGGTGCATCGTGCGGAAATGGGTGTGATTCCCGTGGATCTGTGAGGCATCTGGTCGGAGCCCTGTCATGACGCTGGTGCGCGAGGGACCACAGATTGCCTGCTGGCAGTAGGCGCGATCAAAGCGGACTCCGCTCGCTGCAAGTGCGTCAATGTTAGGGCTCTTTGCAATTTTCGATTCGTAGCAGCCGAGCTCGGCGCGTAGGTCGTCGACTGCGATGAAGAGAATGTTAGGTTTCTCGGTGGCGGCAAGTGATCCTGCTGCGACAAAGAGCGAAAATAGGGGGGCGAGAACTGTTTTCATTGATCAGGTTCGCTTCCCCAGACTTCCCGGCTCCGTTTTTTTGGGTGGCTCAACGATCAACTTGTTCAAAAAAACATTACCGCAAAAGGCCCTACTCGAGCCGCCCAACGCGCTGGCTGGGCAAGCAGAGATCCTGTCTTTATTCAAGGTGATCATGGTCCAATTGCTTACTGTTAGGAATTCGCTTTTTCAAGGGTTGCTTATCGGCGCGTCGGTCCTACCGGGATTGAGGGGGTGCAGCTAGAAAAGTGAGGGCTACCGCGACAGGCACTGGGTAAAACGCTGAAGTTTTTGAATTCATCTTTTTCATTGATCGATAGAGCCATCAATTCGGGAAGACGAGCTTGATGCCTTTGGTGATGCCTCCCGTGCCATAGAAAATTTCAAAAAAACCTTTGGGGTTCTCTAGCGATGTCATCACGGTGCAATAGCCATTTCCCAAGTGGCCTGCCTTTGGGAGAACATCCTCATGGTTGAGCTGTTCAGAGAAATCCCGCCAATCATATTGATGGGTGACCGGGTTGAAACGATAGACGATCGGATGAGCCCAGGGACTGGAGTAAACCCAACCATCCGGACCGGTCTCGCAACCAAAAGAAAAAGTCCCGGAGGGGTAAAGAGCGAGCAGCTCTTTTGGCATTCCCACTTCTTCAATCGAAAAATCCTCGGGATCAATCAAGAGTGTTGTCGTTGCCTTCCTTGATAAGCTAACAATTTTCTTCGAAGCCTTATGGTAAACACCATGTGTGAACTTCGATTGCGAGTATTCCCCTCCCGTCACAATGGGATCGAGTCTCGTGACTTTATCGATTTCGTCTCGATGAATCATTTCGACGTAAGGCAAGTCAAACGGGAGGAAAAAGACATGCCCGTTGGCCCCGACAGCACCCCAAGTGTGTTTGTTTCCGGTTCCGTCCCTTGGGTTTGAAAAGCTTCCATATTTCAGGGTCTTACTATCAATCCAATAAACTCGGCTTGCGTTGGGCGTGAATGGAATGGAATAGACTCTTCCGGAGGCATGTTCTGCTCCGTCTCGTAGTTGCCATCCCCCCCCTCGATGTTGCCATGACCCGTCACGTTCAAGCACAGCGTATCCGCCTTTGGCATAGGCAGGGAATGCGATCTGTCTTCCGTTCGAACATTGAATAGATCCAATATATCCCGTGCTTTCAAAAACAAGGCTGGAGATACTTCCGTCCCTTACGTCAACATGTGTCCCTGCTGCGGATTTGTAAGGGAGACCTCTGAGGTCTCCATCTGGCTCCACGATATGAGTTCTCGTCTTGAGGTATCCCGCGGGGAGGTTCCCATCCAAAATGACCATTTTGGGCCAGGGAGGTGGATCGCCACCTTCGATCTTCTCGGATTGCTCCTCTTGAGCGGATGCCGTTACGGAGAGAGCAACTGCTGCCGCTGCTGCGGCTTTTAGTCGGCATCTAATTCTCATCTCAAACGGTCTTGTTCACAGGCAAACCTAATAAGGCAATTCTCGTATATAGAGATTTTTGAAAAAGAGTTCGCTGCCGTGATGTTGAAGTTCAATTTGATCGAGGCGAGGCAGAGGCAATTTGCGCTCTTTATCCCAGAAGTTTTCGAGGCGTGTGCGGTCGACAACTAAAGTGTCATTCAGCCAGACACTGACTTTTTCACCTACCATCCTGATGAAGAAGGTGTTCCATTCACCGGGCTTTTTGTCAGCGAGCTTTAGCGGCAAGTGGCGATAGATCTTATTGTTCCAGAGTGACCCTGACCCTTGGTTTTGACCTGCCCGATAGATTTCAACCCATTCTTCCGCGTTCGCCGGCATCGGCCTCTCGTTCTTGGATTGAGGTTTCCAAGGGTCCCAGATCCCTACCTGAGGAGTTCCTCGCAAATAGATGCCGCTATCGGCTCCCTGCGGGATCTTCCAGTCGATATACAGTTCGAAATCGCCGTAGTCTTTGGCAGTACAAAGGCTTTGTCCCTCTCCATCGTATGTAAGAATGCCTTCAATCACCGACCAATGTTCGTTCATGACCTGATCCGCGGTGGCTTGTGCGTCGGCGAGTAATTTTCCCTCGAGCGCGCGTCTTTCATTGGCGTTGCGATGAGCCAAACCTTTCCAGCCCGCGAGATCTTTTCCGTTGAAGAGCGCGGTGAAATGAGGCGGCGGAGAATTGTCTCTCTTGGTTTCAGGAGAAGCCGGACTCGCTGTGTAGTCGGCAATTTTCAGGTTTCGAAATTCAACATGGTCGTTATGACCCGCAAGAAGGATATGTCCGCTGCGACTTTTGTGTTCGGTGCTCTCGGGTTTGGCAAGAGGAGTAAGGTCATCTAGAAAGGCATCAACGATGACGGCTCCGTTCAGGATCACCATAATATGATCTTCTATGGCAATGATCGTTTGCTTGTTCCATTCACCGGGAGGTTTCAGGTATCCGGTTTTTGCCGGGTAAACACCATAGATCGATCCGTTATATTGCCAGGGTTTGAGCCAGGTCAGCTTGCGGGGTTTCCCACTGATTTCAGCTTCACCATTGTACTTCGAACCATTCTGGTCGAGAATCTGGATTTCCATTCCTTCGCGAAAATCTCCATCCTCTCGATGTCGAATGCGAATTCCATTATTGCCACTTTCTTCGAGTTTGAATTCGAAGGAGAATGCAAAGTCACTGTAGGTTTTGTCGGTTTGGAGATTCTTGCCTCCTTTTTGACAAACCAAAAGGTCGTCTTTCGCGACATAACCTTCCGTATCGCCATTCCAGCCATTGAGGGTTTTGCCATCGAAAAGGTCTGTCCATTCAGCTTGTTGGAGAATTGCGGAAGGGCGTTTTGCTGCTTCCACGTTAGGATCTTTCTTTTCGGAATCCTGGGCAAAGGCGGGAAGCCCTAACAAGATTAGAGCAGCAGAGGTGGTGGAAAGGATTTTCATTTTCAAAGCAGAGGCATTGCATGGTCCAGCAGTGGCTGAATCAGATATTCTTAATCCCTAATCGGCAAGCTTGTGCATAGATCAGGATGATGAGTAAGAACTGAGTTAGTTCAATATTTCGGGAAAGTATCCTAAGTCGGAAAGCGGGATTCGAGACTGGAATCTTTCAGGTATTACTGATAGGAATTCGCTTTTTCAAGGGTTGCTTATCGGCGCGTCGTTCCTACTGGGATTGAGGGGGTGCAAAAGCCAGAACTGTCAGTGTGTGAATAAGTAACTTTGTCATAATCAGCTTTAAATAGCGGATTAAACCTTATGAAATCATGAGCTTGCAGAATAAAATAGCCACAATTTTCACAACAGAAAAACACTCGACGCAATCTGCTCGAGTATTCTATATCTTTCTCCGCCTGGCCTGGGCTTCGGTCCGAATACGATCAAGCTTATCAGTGTCGCTCTGAGATATCGCGGTGACGTTGAATTTACGTTTCTTCTTGCGCCTTTCGGTCCGTTTGAGCCTGGGCTTGATTACTTTCCGAAAGCTTTGGCTTTCTCCCACCGCGAGATCGAGATTGATTGTGCCGGCTAAGATGGCCCCTGTCACATTGCCGACTTCTGACTGATAGTAATTGACCTTAAAAAATCGATTTCCGCGGGTTGCCGCCACGCGGACTATGTCGGCTTCAGTGCCATCGTTTTCGATTGAGAAAGAACTTCGCAGGGTTTTGTTATTGGTGCTTCTCAAGACAAGTTTCTGCCCGGAGGCACTGGGGTTGTAGATATCATTGCCCTTCAGGCTTGCTAAACTCTTGCCGACTTTAGCATCGGGTTGAAATCCAACAGGTAGCGTAGCTGCTGTCAACTCAAACTCAATCTCGTAGTCCGACACATGGGAGCCAGTCTGCTGGATGATGTAACAATACGTTCCCTCCGGTAATGGAGCGGTGAAACCTGAGCCTGCTTCCGCGCTGCCGGCCGAGCCCCCGGCGAACTCGGGCAACACATCGTTCCCTACATCAGATGCATCCAGGTGGCCACCACCCAATAAATTGCCGGACGTTCCCCCGGCGGGTATCACCGTAGTCCCCCCTGCGTCCAAAGCGTGAAAACCCCGATTACCATCGTTAGCCGGCCCCTGAGCGGGATCGTCGTAACCGACTACCCGAAGGGCGGTGAGTTCAAAACCTGCAGGAACCTGAAAAGTGTAAAAATCGCGGGTATCGCCCGTGCTTGTCGTCACCGAACCTGTGATCGTGTTCGATCCGGCTGCCAGGGTGATCGCTGTCGGGGCGGTTTCACTACTCGAAGCATCTCCCGAAGTGCCTTCGTTGTAGACCTCGGCAGCAAATGCACAGGGAAGGCCGAATCCAAGAATGATTGACAGTGTTGAAAAAAATTTACGACTCATTGTTTTGATCTTAAAATTGAAATAAATGATAGGAATTCGCTTTTTCAAGAGTTGCTTATCGGCGCGTCGATCCTGCCGTGATTGAGGGGGTGCAAAATATTTTACTTAAGGGTAGATCATTATCGAATCGAAAAAACGAAAAGCTAAGATCTGCTGAAGCTAGAACCTTACAGGTAAAAAATATCCAACCATCAAAATATTTGTTAACGAAATGAAACTTCTAAATTTAATAGCCCTAATCCTTTTAAGTTTATCATCACTCTGCGAGGCCCTAGATGAATTAGGGGTCGTTGATGTCATGATTAAATCGTATCATGGTTTGATCATTTTCGGGATCGTGCAATCAATTTCTGCTTTTCATGAATTTTTCAAAAAGTCAGAAGAACTCAGACACTAAAATGAGTAATGAGGGTTTTATATTCAATTTTTCATACAAGTCTCTGGTCGAGTCACGCTAACTTATGTTAGTCTGGATGGGATTGTATTGGG
>Ga0222717_10003579_pt1 | contig 11636 bp, 22 predicted proteins | sample C33_18DmetaG_FD_165053 | JGI IMG/M metagenome (GOLD analysis project Ga0222717, IMG submission 165053) | Estuarine water microbial communities from San Francisco Bay, California, United States - C33_18D | ecosystem: Environmental > Aquatic > Marine > Unclassified | place: USA: California...
AAGCAAAGTCTTTATGTGAAAAGGAAGGACTAGAATACACTTACAAACAGTTGGATACTGATTTCACTAGAGAAGAACTCTTTGAAGAGTTTCCTACTGCAAGAACCTTTCCACAAATCAGAGTGGACGGTAATGCAATAGGTGGTTACGACCAACTTGCAGAATATGTAAAACACGGAGATGTTTGGGAAGACTAATGAGAGAGTTTATTGCATATCTATTACCCGAAGACCAACAAGGTGCTCAAGACTGGAGAATCATATCCATGTTAGAATCACTGGACATAATGGAAAATAGTGTTAGATATAAAATACAAGGAGTGGACTTTGCAAAAGCAGACATTGACCGTAAAGTTCCATTTGTTGAACTAAATGGAAAGGCAAAATCATTTGACAATCTTTGGAAAGAAGTTGTCGGGGAGAAAACACTAGATGAGAGTTAAAGTATATTGTGATGGATGTAAAAGTCAATCAGATGTAGAACATGAGATGGATTCATATCAGTATAATGTGGAGTATTGTCCATTATGTGGTGCTGAAGTGGATGAGGATAACATTGAAGAACTAGAGGACTTTGATGATTAGATAGGTTATGAATATATTATGTAACAATGTGAAATTGAGAGATAGAGCAATATACTTTGCAAATCAACTAGGAATAACCAATTCCAAAGTTACACTAAACATATTCAGACTACCACATCCCGATAAACGACAAGGATTCCTAGATTATCCACATAATGCAAGGGTCAATATGTATATGGAGATGTTCGTCAAGTATGATGAGGAGAGATACATAACACTTGCACATGAAATGGTGCATGTAAGACAGGTGATAAACAACGAATCTATCGATGAAAATGAGGCAGAAACACTTGCACATAGATTGAATAAAACACTTGACAATGCTACCCAAAAAGATGTATACTAACAGTATGGAAAATAAAGAAATAAAAAGAATCTTCGTTGATATGGACGGAGTATTGGCAGATTTCAACACTGGTGTTGAAACTTTAACAGGGAGAGAATTCCCTAATACCGACCAAGGTCATAACGATTATGACGAAAGGAAGGAAGAGTTAACGAACAAGAGATTGTTCAGAATGTTACCACCTATGCCAGATATGTATGACTTAGTTGCATACATAAGACATACAGGACTTCCTTGGGAAATCTTGACTGCTGCAGGTGTTATCAACAGAGAATTAGTAGTGTTCGATAAGAACGAGTGGATTAGAGAACATGTCAGTCCTTCAGTGGTAGTCACTTGTACTATGACTGGTAGTCAGAAAGGTATGTTTGCAATCAAAGGAAGTGTTCTTATTGACGACAGACAAAAGAACCTTGATGCTTGGGAAGAGCATGGTGGAATTGGTATTTTACATACTAGTGCAGAAGACACCATTAACCAACTAAAGGAGTTAAGAAAGTAAACTAACATGAAATTCGAAAATAGGGGAGACCATATCGGTGTCTTCCATGATGCAATATCTGATAGAATCTGCAATTATATTCTTGATAATTACAAATATTATGAAGAGGGTGGATGGACTACACATAGAAGAGAATATGATGGTGGTCTTGCAATTGATAAATCTGATAGAGCTGCAACCTTTGGTGCAATTTCACAAAGACCCCAATACAATAGATTAAGAGCAGAAAGAGAAGGATTCTTCTTTGACATTCTTAACAATGACCTTTTCCCTGCATATAAACATGCATATAGTTTAAGAGAGGATGTTGATGTCTTTAGTTTTGATGGAAAGATACAGAAGACCGAAAAAACTGAGGGATTTCATCAATGGCATTATGAGGCAGATGGCCCACGTTCAAGACATAGAGTTCTTGCATGGATGTTATATCTAAACGATATCGAAGAGGGTGGAGAAACAGAATTTCTATATCAGAGTTGCAGATTTAAACCAAGAAAGGGAACTGTTTTGATATGGCCTGGGCAATTCACACATATGCATCGTGGAAACCCACCTTTAAATGAGACTAAATACATATGTACAGGATGGGGAGAATATTACAATGAGTAAATTGAAAGAACAACTAATACTTTTTTGGAGATGGATTTTCTCTGAAGAGTACGAAATAACTGTTTATCGTCAACAAGGTTTACAGGGAAACATGTATAAGTCAGTTTATACAGCAAAGAAACTTCTAATTCAGAAGGAAAAACATTTAAAGTTTAGAGATTGGGATACCAAGAAGATGGTAGAGATTCGTTCATCCAGTGGTTTAGACTATAAGATAGAGGAGAAATAATGAATCAATTTTTTATCGCAATTATACTTGTACTTGGATTAGGTTCTTGGTATCTCTTTAATGAGAATCAAACACTTACTGCAAACAATATGAAACTTGAAGGTGCAGTAGAAGAACAAAAAAGAACAATGGTTGCAATGAAGGAGTCATTTGAGAAACAGGGTCAATCCTTGTTGAACATGACTCGTAAAGCAGCTCAGGCAGAAACGGAGAAAGCAGAATATCTTGCAATTTTCTCTAGACATAATTTAGATTTACTTGCACTAAAGAAGCCAGGCATGATTGAATTGAGGTTCAACAATGCAAGTGAATTAGTAATGGAGGGATTGGAAAATGATACAGAAGAACTTTATAAACTTACTGTGCCTAACACTACTGATTAGTGGTTGTTCACTCATACCTACAAGAGGTATTGAGATTAACAGCACACCAGTTAAGATAGACATTTTACAACCCGACTTACCTCGACCAGTAGAATTGACTGCACCAAAATGGTTCGTAGTATCTGAAGCAAAGATAGTCAACCCATGTGTTAAGTCTTTATCATTCGAACCTAAGAAATTCAATGACGAAGGTGTAGAACAACTTAAAAGACCTAAAACATGTGAGTTAACAGAAAGAGAGAATCCCGAGTGGCCAGTAGGTTATACATATCTCGATAGATTCTTAGACGAAATGAAAACACAAAACAATGGTGATGTGTTATTCGTTGCAACAACTGTTGGTGATTACAAAGTCATGGCAGAAGACATGCAAGAACTAAAACGATACATCAAACAAATTGGTGAAGTCGTAATCTATTATCGTAATGTAACCATTAACGATGAAGATGCAGTTGGTGTTAAAGTCAAAAAGAAGTGAAACCAATAACTAACATCAATAGGGCAAAATGGTCTCCTGCACCTACAGCAGAATTGTTGGAATTATTCCCAACTTCAATGTTAAAGGGTGAGTTTGATTTACCACATGATGTTATTGCAGAGGACTGTCGTAGATTAGTTGCAGAGGTTAAGAACAGATATCCTAATGACACTGCAAGGAACTACACCACTTACTTTGACGAAGACTTAAGAGAAGAGACACATCAATTGCCATGGTTTACTGATTTTAGTAATACTGCAAAGGATACTTACATTGCATACATAGAATCACAATACAACATAGAAGTCAGAAACCTATGCAGAAATGATATACACCTCTTTGCATGGATAAGTGTTTATAATACACCACATCATCATCCAACACATAATCATGAACATTGTCATGTTAGTGGAACTTACTATGTTCAATGTGAGAGAGACCAACAACCAATTAAATTTTTGAACCCAAGTTTACTTGCAACTGCAAATTTAAGAGCAGTATCGAATCCCCAAGAACAAGTGAGGCCAGATATGACAGTTATTGGGTCGGATGGACATCAACAAGAAGTACACTTTCATAATCAGACAGGTGAATTTTTACTATGGCCCTCCTATCTACAACATGAAGTTCCAGCACATACTAATGGAGATGTTGATACCTATGAGAGAATTGCAATATCATTTAATTTCAAACACAATGAACCCATTACAGATAACATGACTGGAACAAACCTACATTACGGAGAGGTGCTAACAGGTGAATAAGACATTTATATACGATGAGTTGTTTGCAGTCAACCCAAAACTAGAACATGAGTTTGATGGACTAACAATTACTATTCGTAATTTCTACGAGAACCCACAAGATATACATGACTTCGTAATGAATCGTCAGTTCCCTATGTGGAAATACAACACTGAAAGACAATCAAAGAATGGTATTGAATACAATGACTGTAGAATTGTAGATAAGATAGGGCATCCTACAAGAAAGTATTTTGCAGACTTCGATAGAATACAAAACATATGCAGACAGTATTATTGGAAAGGGAATTATGATTGGACAAAGTTGCATGAGTTCAACTGTTTCCAAACCATAACAGAGTTTGATACCAAGATGCAACACTATCCACATATAGATTCTACCTTTGACACCCCCGACCACTTATCAACACTTAACATGCTTGTATATTTGGATAAACATCAGAGTGGTGGAACTGCAGTTTATAGAGGTGAGTGGATAACCAACGAAGAACACTTAGGTGTTCTATATCCAGTAGAAGAAACCTTTGAGGTAGAACGAATCATCCCTGCAGAGTTTAACACTTGTGTTATATTTCCAGGCAATAGATTGCACGGTGCATGGATTGACGACTACACTAAATATTCGGAAGAAAACTGGAGAATATCACAAGTCCAGTTTCTACAACCAAAATAGGAAAATTATGAATCCATTTGAAATACACATAACAAGAGACATCATAGACCCATCAACAATTGAGGGTATTATTGACATATTTGATAAAGAAGAGGTTGAAGAGGTTACACATACTGATAAGGGAGTATTCCCAGTAGTAATAGGTAAATCCAATTCAATTCTAAAATATAATGATGGAAATAGAGAAATTTTGCTATGCCAGTCAAATGATGATTCGGGTGTATTCCTAAAGGTCGTTGATTGGGTCAGAGAATTTGTCCATCCGACACAAGATTTTGACAAGGTTGATGAGTGGAGAATAATATCATATCCACAAGGGTCAACACAAAACTGGTCAAAGGAAGATGATGATTCTGTATTCACGGGAATAGCAATCATCGAGTTATGCAATGATTACAAGGGTGGAAACCTAATCGTTGACAATAACGTAATTGTAATGGAAGAGGGAGATGTTATTCAATTCAATAACCCCTCTCAAAGAAATTACGGAATGCCACCAGTAATGGATGGTGAAAGGTTAGTCTTAGAGTTATGGTATAGTCCATTTGAAGATGAACCCGAAGAAGAAATACAGGAATCTAGTGGTAAAGTATACCAAAAGGTTCAAATTAAAAGTTAGTTTATGGAACTCTTTACACTGAGGTGTTCTGTTTGTAATGAGAAGGTGATTATCCAAGATGTTAAATACCATTCTGCTGACAAACAATACATTTTCTGTGGTGTAGAATGTAGTCATAAACATTACATGGAAAAAAGAAATGAGAAAACAAATAACAATACTTAAAATACTAACGTCCTTAACTGCAGGTATTCTATTCCTAGAACTAATACAGGTGTTTACATAATGGCAAAAGCAAGTTCAAAGAAAAAACATAAGTCCTCCATCAATGGTAAGGGCAGAAAGGTAACATCAATAGGTAAAGCAGGTAGAGGTCGTTCAGTAAAACTAGGGACATCTACTATGAATAAATCAAAGAAAAGAAACATATCAGTTAACAGAGGACAAGGATAATGCCAATTAAATACGGAAAGACAGTAATTGCTAAAGATAGAAATACTGGAAAACTAACAACAACTCATGATTACATTAAACAGAAATCAATCCAAGAATTGATTGAAGCATTTAATAAACCAGTCGTACCTAAACTAAGACAAAAGGTTAAAAACGAACTTGTCAGAAGAGGTGGAGTGGTATTTGTGGAGAAAGAGAATGAAACCTCTCTCATCTAAAAAGATACAACACTTTCCCGATTGGGAATCACAACCAATAAATGGTGAAACATTTTCACCATTCGGGCCAGTTGTATATCTCGGAAAAATACATGACGAATTTATAGATGAGTTGAATACACATATCACAAACCTAAATGCATCGGGTGATGCAACAGATGTAAAAGGTCAACTTGCAGGTAGAGTTGAGAAACAACTCTTTCTACAGGACTTGATATCTGATAAGTTAGAAGGACATATAAGACAACATATCGTAAACTTCACTAACCAACAGAACATGGGAATGGAAGACCACCATATAGTATCTGAGGGAGTTTGGTGCAATTGTGCATCAGCAAGAGATTTCAATCCAAGACACCAACATACAGGTAATTTCTCTTATGTTATCTACACCAAAAACACTGTAGACCCTACAGATGTTGCCAATAACCCGTATGATAATGCACATGGTGACGAACCTAGTATTGCAGGTAATATAGAGTTATACTATGGTGAAATGTTGTTTATGAATCAATCAAGATTTATGCATATACCAGCAGAAGGAGACATCCTAGTCTTCCCTGCATGGTTACAACATTCAGTATATCCATTCTATTGTGATGGAGAAAGATGGAGTGTTGCAGGAAACTATAGGTTTGCCACTTACGAGGAACTTAACCCACCACAAGAAACAGACTAGTGTACGGGATTAAGAACATGAAGACCGATGAATGGGTCGGTCTTTACATGCATATACCTAAGACTGGTGGAAGTCGACTGAGAAATTCCATATACGAACAATTGGATACAGGTGATTACGACTGTTTCTGTACTCAAATGTCTAAGGTATTACCTATCAATCAGAGAACCCTCGACTCACTAAATGTCGATGGACTAGCACATCTAACATTAGACCAAGCATTTCAAGTATTCCCAACACTGGATGATTGGATAACAGAGAACAACATAGATGTCTTCACCATTACTCGTAATCCCTATGAGAGATTTGTATCATGCCTTAGGTTTCTACCCACTATGATGCAACATGGAATAGACAAGGGAGATAAGATTCCAAGATATGGTGGAAGTATGACCCCTAGTGAATTTCATGCAATCGTTACTACTGGTTTATTTCGACAACAGAGTGATTGGATAAACAGAAATGGTACACCTTACACTAGAGTGTTACATTTAGACGAAATTAAGGGTAAGTCGAATGTTCACATCACAGAAAATCTATACTGCGATTTCAGTCAAGTGGATGGGTCAATGGAACAAGTTGCAGAGCATATCCACAAGAGTTCCTATGTCATTCCTAAATTTACACTGGATGAAGAGACAAAGAAGTTCGTGCAGTGGTTATGGAAAGATGATATCAAAAACCCTCTAGTCAGATAGACTCATTTGTTGTATAATAGATGGTTAGGAGGTATATTATGAAAAATATACTATTAGGACTATTTGTCCTATCAACATCTGCATTTGCAGGTGTAAATGGAAGCATAGGTTACTCAAGTGACTATATGTGGAGAGGTGTCAGTCAATCGGCAGGTGCATCATCGTTTAATGCAGGTATCGAATTGGATTCTAACGGATTCTTTGTTGGTGCATGGATTGGTGAGGTGGACTTCGGAGACGAAGCAACTCAAGAACAAGACCTATATCTAGGATATAACTTAGATGTCATGGACAATTTAGATGTCCAGTTAGGTCTCATTCAGTATCGTTATGACAAGGGTGATTACGATACAGTTGAAGAGGGATTTGTAAAGGTAGGATATAACAATCTAACCGTTTCATATTTCTTAGATACGGATACTGAAGACGACTATGCACATGTATCATATGATTTATGGTTTGTGAATGGTGTTGATGCTACTATCGGATATGGATATCACGATAGAAACGATGACTTCTCAACATTGAGTTTGTCCAAAGACTTCAATAACTTTACACTAAGTGCATTGATTATGTTGGATGAGGCATTTGAGAATCAAACATCTGATTCAGTATCATTCGGATTATCTTATAATTTCTAAGATAACCATGGTAAAATAAAGACAGGGGTCGGTTGACCCCTTCTTTTTGTCTAAATACTATTGTGTCACATAAATGACACATAACCGAAACAATTAAGACACAAAGACTAAGTAGGGAAACCGAAGTGCAGTTGTCGGATAGTTTCAACATAACAGGAGATAACAATGCGACATTATGCATCATTGTCTGCCTCGGTTCATTCCTTTGCAGATAAATTTCATTCACTCATGAAGAGTGGCAGACTCAATAAAGTAATTAAACTTTCTTTCTAAAATTACTTGACAGGACTCATGTGTTCGTAGTATAATGGACACATGGGTATGATTAATTTAGGGTCATCATTACGATATGGGCCACATGGAAAACGAAGGAAAACCAAAGCATTTTCAAAACCTTCTAAATACAAACAAATGATAAACGTCCAACAGAAACTGTTCGACCAAGTCATGAAAGAAATAAAGGAAGAGTACCCGTCATACGAGGGAACGAGTACGGGTGCTATTACACCTAAACAAGAACCCATGCAATATACTGGTGAACGTAAGTTAATCGGTATTGCAACGATGCATAAATCCAATGCAGTCCCCATCTTTGAGGACGACAAGGAACATGCAATCGATATTGCACGTATGAGAAGATAACTAAATACAACGAACAAACACATTTATATTATGGAGATTATATAATGGCAACAGAAATCGTACTGATAAAAAACGGAAACACCTCTGTCGAGGAAATTAATAGTGCTTACATCCGACTCAAAAACTTACGAGTCGACACCATATACCCTAAAGACCACAACACCGTCAGTTTTAATTGTTATACCAATACAGGAACAGAGGGACTATTGGACGAAATCAAACCCATCGAATTTAATGCATTAGAGGGAGTCAATCCCGAATCACCATGGAATAAAATACTACTCATGAACAGAGGAGTCGGTGGATTCCAAGACCGTGCTAATCAGAACATTAAAGTCCTTATTATGGACACCAAACTATTTCCAAGGAATACCAGTCAGAACACCATATTAGACTTCATTAATGCAAAGGGTAAAACCACAGAGGTCTATGAGATACTCGAACCCGAAACCATTAAAACCATCAAAGAACAAGAACTCCCTTACATGGTGATGCCTACGAAATGGTGGACAGACGAAGATACCACGACACAAACGGACTATGCTCATTTCTTCACTGCATTCAACTACAGAGACCTGCATGAGATATACGAGACCTTTAAGGCAGACCCAACAGGACTCATATCCAAATACGGAGACACCAAACAAGGAGTGCAAAAGTACATCGAAGACACCTTTAAAGGAGTGGTATTACCTACAGGATGTGGAGAGTTCGGAATCTACTATATCAACAACAAAGAATCCAATCAAAGACTGATACAAGAATGGGAAGACAATGTCAAATGTTATTTCCCACAAGAATGGTCAATCCCCAATGAAGAAGACATGGATGCCGATTATATATCCTATGACCACGAATGGAGAGATATATCAGAACAAGCAAAGTTCGTCTATGCACAAACCCAAGACGAAGATACTCACACAAAAGCCGACCTCTACTTCAGAACATGGATACACAAAGAGTAATCGACCACTATTCTCATGTAAGATACCCAAACTTCTTTACAGAGGACGAATGCAAACACATAGGGTACATACTCACACGGGACGAGCATAAGATATTAGAGATAAAGAACACCTCTAAGTCCGTATATAAGGGACTCACCAAACAACACCAAGTATACAACTGGTTACAACACCCCGACATCAGACCACTGAATATACCCAAACGTGTCTTCCAACTACCCGAATTCCAAGACGAAGACGAACTGAGGATACAATGCTGGGGGAACATACTACGACACGGAGAAGACCTATTAACTCACAACCACGGTCATGACATAGAAGACGAAGAGAGACAATCGGGAATGCAACACTTTTATGCTATGAATACGTTTATAGATGGTGAAGAACCCTCGTATACACACTATGATGACACTGGTAAGACACAGAATGTAAGAGGAGAACTCCATGTGATTGGATGCTTACTTATGCATGGTGTTAGACGTAATATGTATAAGAAACCACGAATAAGTCTTGCAATGGACGTACATCTCAAAGAAGCATTCGATACCATACCCAATGAGTATCTAAAATACCGTATATTACCCTTTAAAAGGAGTGAAGTAGAGGGACTCTGAGGTGGTTTTAATATAATTCTGAGGGTCTCATGGTGCTTGTGAATATAATGTGTGTGGAAGTGTGCAGAAGTGTGTAATTATATTGGTATTTGATGATGTTTCTGATGTGTGGGAAATTCTTTGATTTGCTGCTGTTACTCGGAGACCCTAACCACCTATTTTATTCGGAGTCAACCCCTCTGAAACCCCTACGGCTACAACCTTTCCGAGACCCCTCTGAGAACCTCTAAGGTACTCTAAGAACTGGAGAGACCCTCCGAGAACCCCGCAGCTACAAGGTTTATAGTGCCTTGACAATCCCCTCCACTTTTTGGTATTATAGAACCATGATGAATTGACGAGAGTAACAGGAAAATCCCCTAAATGCCTGAGACCATGGGGTGGAGAGAGGAGACAAGAGAGGCGTCTTAGTTATTGTTCTTCCCTTCATTACTACTAGAGTAAGACTAAGAACACAAGAATCCGAGAATGAAACATAAGAACCCTCTCGGATTAGTTGTATATGGGCCTTGACAATGCTAGTCATAAAAGGTTATACTATGTACATAATGACAAACAAAGGAGACATTATGAAACATTTAAAGAAACTTGGACTACTGGACGTTGACTTCTTACAGGGGTTAGCTCCATTCATGTTAGCATTAGTTATCGGAGTGGTATCATAATGTATGTGTTAACTATAGGTTCTATTGTATACCTCTATGATAATGATAAGGATGCAAGGAAGGCGTATCATCATGCTGTTCAAAAGAATGGTATTAACAATGTGAAGGTGACGTATAATGACTAGAGTGTATAACCCCCACCCCTATCAAATCAAAGATATTGAATGTGATAGATTAGCTTCTGCAAAGAGTTATGTTAGTAAGTTCGAGAAACATGTCATTGAATGGGAACATGATGACTATACACAGGTTGAGATTAATGATATAATAGAGGAGGTACTATGTTAAATGGTCTTATGGGTACTCACTTATCCACAGGTTATCCAGTGGACATAGACTTAACCAACCAAGAGATGGTGTTAGCGACCCTTAAACAGGGAGACATCAACAGTGCATGGGAGAGTATGTGCGCTCTAGTACATAGGAGGACGGGTATAAAGATTATCGGTCAGATTCAGATAGATTACATAGTAATTAATGGAAATAAAAGGAAATTCCACTAGACAAAGACCCTCCTCTATAGTATAATAGATGTATAAGTCCGACTAGGGAAGGACATTCGTTATGAATCAAGTGAGTCCCTAGAGTTATCTACTGAGAAGGTCGTGTGGGCATGAGAGAGACCCACCCCGATTTGAGAGAGCTCCTTAGAGACGTTCTGAGAGTACCTTAGAGTATTCTTGGTGGGTTGACAGGGGGTCGTTCTCTGAGTGCCTTAGAACAGTACTGAGGGACTCCTAGGAATATTTGGATGGCGACTAAACCCCCACCCTAAATGTTTCTCAAAGGAATATAAGTACCCATCGAAAATTTTTTTTTTGGGTATTAAAAAGGGTATACCTTTTTTCCAAGAAATATGATATAATATAATTGTACGATAAAATAGGAGACTAATACAATGGCTAAATTAATAAACACCACTATGATACCTAAG
>Ga0222717_10003580_pt1 | contig 11630 bp, 20 predicted proteins | sample C33_18DmetaG_FD_165053 | JGI IMG/M metagenome (GOLD analysis project Ga0222717, IMG submission 165053) | Estuarine water microbial communities from San Francisco Bay, California, United States - C33_18D | ecosystem: Environmental > Aquatic > Marine > Unclassified | place: USA: California...
AATTCTAGCTGTTAGAGATGACGAAGCAGGACATAGAGATGTTAATCATTATATTGCTACATACGGCAATGTAGAGGTTGACAAGTACTAAATAATACGTTATATTAATAACACTACACACATACACACAAGGAGAAATATTATGTCAGTAGATACAAAATACGGTGAAGCCATCTTTAAGCAAACTCAGGAAGTTGCTGAAATGTTCAAAGCGGCAATGCCAAAAATCACAACAAATAAAAATGGTTATGAGATTCGTACCAAAGTGCTAGAAATGGCACAAAACAATATCTGGAATGACTATCATGCAAAACTAGGACAGTTTGAAACAACTGTTGCTAAGGAAGGCGATGAAGTAGTAACAACTGTTTCACTTCCAGAAGTACCTGGTGCAGATGCTGTATTAGAAGCGGCTGAAAAGTTTTATCAGTTTGTAAACGGCAAACCAGGTAAATAAATATACATAAGAAGCTACACTAATAAATGCAGCATAGCTGTAACACAAAGAGAAGCACTTAGCAGCCCCGGGTTAGGAAACTAGCTCGGGGTTAATCTTTTTAAAAAGGATAATTCCTACTGAATTAGTATTAGTATGTTTGTCACGGTAGGTGTCTATATATTTTAATTGTGGATGTAGTGTTTTGAAAGGCGTGCCGTGATAATTATCAAAATATAATCCGCCTTCTACTAAATTATCAACAGCAAATTTTAATCCTGCTTGTTTACTTTTTTTATTTCTAGCCCAATGTCCGAGACCATTAAAAAATATTGCACATGGTTGTTGATATCTTTTACTAATTTTTCTAAAGTCTCCATAAATTACATCTGTATCATTTGAATATTTTTCTATATCAAAACCCATAACTCTATCTTCATATAAAGTTTGAAATACTCTATATATTTCGCCCTTCCAAACGCCTGCATATATTATTTTTCCATTAGGTATAATGTAATTGGAGCAGTAGTGTTTTACTGATCTTATAACATATTCAGTCCAATTTTCAAAAAATTGTATTTGCCTAGGATGTTGATTTAGTATATCCATGTATCTAGTATTTTGATCTACATAATCTACACTAGAGTTCCAATCGAATTGTTTCATAGGTTAAAACATTATGCTGTACATAAACACAACATCTTCAGTGACGCCAGCGGCCGCCGCAAGTTTACCTTGATTGTCTGTTAGGTCTGATACATCAGGTTGATCTGCTAGATCATTATAACTTCCTGACGTTGCTACTGTTGCTAGATCAGCTGTGTTTGCTTTGAGTGCAATGTTTCCATTTAACGTAGTTAAAAAGTCTGCATCATCACCTATGGCATCTGCTAGTTCACTTAGCGTATCTAGTACGGCAGGAGCATCTCCTATTATATTTGATACTGCTGTTGATACTGCACTATCTGTTTCTGTTTTAGTATATACATCTGTAATGCCATATCCTGCTACGGATGTAGGAGTTGTTGTTAGATCACCATAAGCTACCGAAGTAAGATAAGTTCCAAAGTTACTAATTTGACTTTCTGTTATAGATAATGCAGCTTGATGTGTAGTTACATCTGCCTGCGTCACTGTATAGCTTTGTAATGCTGTATCAGCTAATGCACCTTGTGCAGCTGTTGCCGCATCTGTTATTCCGTATCCTGATAGCGTTGTAGGCTTAGTAGTTAGGTCACTAAATGCTACTGTTGTAAGATATGTGCCAAAGTCACTAATTTGGCTTTCAGTTATACTTAAAGCTGATTGATGAGCAGTTACTTGTGCTTCAGATACTGCTGTCAAATAACTTTGCAGATCGCTTATTTGACTTTCAGTTATGCTTAGAGCGGCTTGGTGAGCTGTTACCATACCTTCTGTAACTGTAAAACTTTGTAATGCGCTATCTGCTAGTGCGCCCTGTGCTGATGTAGCTGCGTCCGTAATTCCATACCCAGATAGTGTAGTAGGCTTACCAGTTAAGTCTGCATATGCTCCACTGAACAATGTAGGCTTGTCACTTAGATCAGTATAGCTACCGCTGAACAATACTGGCTTGTCACTTAGATCAGTATAGCTACCACTAAACAATGCTGGCTTATTATTTAGGTCATCATAGTCTCCGCTGAAAGCAGATGCTGCCAGTTGGTATACTGTTAAGTCTGGAAGGTTAGTGAGATCGTTATAGTTTGATGTGCCTCCGCCTCCTCCTCCGCCTCCTAGTAGTCCGCCTGTGTCTGTAAGATCGCTTACGTCTGCAGGTATGGTTGGCTTATTTGAAAGATCGGCATATGTTCCACTGAACAATGTAGGTGCGCCAGTTAGTGAGCTGTATGCTCCGTCAAATAAACTAGGTACTCCTGTTAGTGAACTATAAGCACCATCAAATAAACTAGGTGCGCCAGTTAGTGAACTATATGCACCATCAAACAACGGTACATCAACAAGTTCAATTGCGCTTGCTTGTGGATTTATTTTAAGGAAGGTGCCGCCTTTGTTAGCAAAGCTGCTCGGAGTGTCTAGTAGCTGTCTGAATGTACTAGCGCCGCCACCTTCTCCACCGCCAGAACTTAGTGGAATTCCGCCTGGAGTAGCGCCATCTGATAGACGCATTACGCCATCTTCTATATCAAAAAATACGTTGCCGTCTTCGCCTACAAAGTCTGTAACTTGAACTTTTACTAGACCAGCTTTGATTTTACGGACTTGTCCCAACCAGATGCCCTCCTACAATACTAATGTATTTATTTGGTTAAGCCGGCTAATGCTTTGATGTTTTCTATATTATTTTCTTGATCTGTAGCTTCTTCAGCGCCTTCGTCATCATCGTCAAGCATTTTATCAATTACAGGGCTGTCTTTGCCTTGTTCTGCTTTTTTAAGCTCTAACTCTTGCTGTTGAGGTGAAATCATAACTGGGTTTTGATCTAACAACTCATCATCTTTGGCATCTTTGCCTGCTACGTTTACACGAGGCTTGTCACCGTCTAGGTCGATTGGGATTGGAATGTTGATTGTGATTTCATCTATTCTCATACTGTATTTACCTACTCGGATCTGTCATTCTAACATCTTGGGGATTGCCTTTGATATCAGAAGTTACTGCACTAACGGGAGCAATTACTTCGTTTGGGCTATTAGCAAGAGGGCCAAAGCTTTTTTTATCTAACATGGCTAAGATGCTTTTAAATCTATCATCAGGTTCCTGATAACAGTCAGGGACAATTGCTTTAGGCTCTATGTCATGTTGGCCTTCTACTTGATCTAGCAAGTCTAGTACTTGTCTAACTATATCTGTTGCTCGCATCTGTAAACTCCTATACAATATTTAGTTAAATATGCACATGATAGATAAAAAACCATTCCAACAAAAACTTGAACAGCTCAAACAGGAAGGCAAGTACCGTGTATTCAATGATATTCTCAGAGAGCGCGGAAAGTTTCCTAAAGCTATTTGGTACGGAAAGTATGCAATTAAAGAGATTGTAAACTGGTGCTCAAATGATTACCTCGGAATGGGCCAGAACCAAATAGTAATAGATGCAATGCATACTGCATTAGATCAAACTGGTGCTGGCAGTGGAGGCACTAGAAACATAGGCGGCACTTCACACTATCATGTAGCACTAGAACACGAGCTTGCTGATTTACATAGTAAAAGTGGTGCGCTCCTCTTTTCTAGTGCGTATGTTGCAAATGAATGGAGTTTGGTCGCTCTCAAGCAAATCATTCCCGACATTGTGTTCTTAAGTGATAGTAAAAATCACGCCTCAATAATACAAGGAGTAAAACACAGTGGTGCTGACAAAGTTATTTGGCAGCACAATGATATGAACGACCTAGAGGATAAGCTAAAAAATGTTTCAGGGACACCTTGTATTGTGTTCGAATCTGTGTATAGCATGGATGGAGATGTGTCGCCTATTCTCGATATTTGCAATCTAGCAGACCAGTATGGGGCGATGACGTACATTGATGAGGTTCATGCCGTAGGATTATACGGAGAACAGGGAGCAGGCTACTTACAGAAACTAAACCTGCAGGATAATGTAGATATCGTAAACGGTACGCTAGGAAAAGCTTTTGGAGTGCAGGGCGGGTACATAGCAGCGGATGCTGACATCATAGATGCAATCCGTTCTGTAGCTTCAGGCTTTATTTTTACAACCAGTATGAGTCCTGTGACTTGTGCTGGTTCTCTTGCAAGTGTCAAATACTTGCGAGATCATAATGATTTACGAGAACAGCATCAAGAACGTGCTCGTAAACTTAAACACAGGATGATCAAAGCGGGATTAGAACCAATGGGGTGTTCAACTACTCACATTGTGCCGTTGCTTATTCGTGATGCTTTACTATGTAAAGAAGTAAGTGACTCGCTTATTAATGACTATGGGATATATGTGCAACCTATCAATTATCCTACAGTAGCCGAAGGTACTGAGAGACTCCGCTTTGCTCCCACGCCGTATCATACTGATGGTATGATTGAGGATTTAATTAAAGCATTAACAGAGGTAATTAATGGTTAAAAAATATATATGGATGGGACTTGGTTTCTTATCACTTGGAATGGCCTACATTGGCGTAGTCGTGCCAGGCATTCCGTTTTCAATCTTCTTAGTATTTGCAGCGTATTGCTTTGCTAAGAGCAACAAAAAAATGCACGATTGGTTATACAATCACAAATACTTTGGTCCGTTCCTAACTAATTGGGTACAAAAGAAAGTATTCCCTACATGGGGCAAATACGCAATGGTACTAGTAATGAGTAGTTCTCTTGCGTTTTTGTGGTTTAGTACAGGTAATATCAAAGCTGTAGTATGGAGCGGAGGCTTTATGGCAATGGTTGCTATTTGGGCTTGGCGCTATCCTGGCAGTGTTGAAGAGCAAGAGCGTAGAGTACGTACTGGTGAGAAAATTGCTTGGCTAAAGTAAATGAAACTAGACTTACACGGTATTAGACACTACGAAGTTGACTACAAGGTAGAAAACTTTATACTAATGAATCAAAAGATGTTACCGCTCACAATAGTTTGTGGTAACAGTCCTGTCATGATTGAACTAGTTAAAACTGTAATTGAAAGAATAGACTGTGAAGAAGTATCAATGAATCGTTACGGAGTAATAGTCGTTAGAAAGATATAAATCTTTATTTTAAGAATGTCTCCCAACTAGGGTGCTTGTTTTCAAATCCTATCATTTTGCGATTGTTTGCAAGCTCGTAATAAGATGGCTGGTAAGGTGCAGTCTTTGGTTTGATTAGTTTGCTACCCTTTGTGCTGTTGCACGGATTACAAGCACTCACAATGTTATCCCAAGATGTTTTACCACCAAGGCTAATTGGTATTACGTGATCTAATGTTAAATCTTGTTTGGAAAAGGTGTTTGAGCAATATTGGCAGACAAATTTGTCTCTTAGGTGGCAGTTGTATTTAGAAAAGCGAGGTGTGCTTCGCCGTCGATACATTTGCTTTAGCATAATGATTGCTGGTACTCTAGTTTCCCATCTTGCACTACTGACGACCCAATCATCATACCATTCAAGCACATTGACTTTGTCTAGCCACATGTATGTAATTGCTTCTTTCCATTGAATAGTACTGGGAGGTAGTAATGATACTGGTTGTCCGTCTGCATTAAGTACAAGAGTGTCTGCCACGTTATAGATATCCTATGTTATTATAATATTTATAACTGTTTAGAATCAGTAGCTATGCAGATGGCTTGCTTGTTAGGTCCATAGTATCCGTTACCTAATCCAACTTCATCACTAAGTCTTTCTCTTGCTTCGAAGCACTCTGTCATAGAATCAAACGTAACTCTTGGACCCATAGGATTAATTGCATATGGCTCTAAGCTATTAACATCACCAACAACAAACGGTTGTAACACAATATAAACTAGTACCCACATCAGCCTGGTGTCTTTTTGCCAATTGGACCCGAGTATGGTTCAAATTTTCTACCGTTTGCTACCATACAGGCTGTACCGTCTTCATATAAGCTAACAAGGCTCCATGTGCCCGAGTCTTGATTAACAAAGAACATCATCGAACTTTTGTATGGTTGTCCTGTTGGCGCTGCAAACTGTAGTCCTTCACCTTGAAACAATGGTTGCTCACCATATTTGTTCATCACAACATCGCCCATCTTCAACACAGGATCACAAGCCTGTGTTGTTATAAATCTTTTACTTTGTTCTTGTTCTTGTGCGAATGCTGTACTAGCAAGAAGTGAGATGCTAACAGCACACGCTAGTAATAGTCTAGACATATGCCTTCTCCTTTGTATAACTATTTATATTAAAAAAAGTGAGATACAGTCTTTCTAGACAGTTCAGTAATTGCACTTGACCACATAGCTTCATAATGGGATGTTATTATTTGATAACTAGGAGCTTGATGCAATAGCCACTGTGATTCTTTACTTAACAATTGATTAGATATTGCTCTTGTTGAGAACGTGCTCCACCCTAAGCAAAGTTTAAAGTACTCAGCTGTGTTGCCCATACCTAATTTCTCAAGCATAAGTTCATCTGAACTTATACTCCAATTATTATCAATAACCATTGTGTTCTGGCTATACCAAGTTCCGCTATGCAACATAGTTAATGCACCAGGATTATGTGGACCGCCAAGGAAGACATGCTTGGAAGGGAAAAAGTCAATGAATTGTGGCATGACCATTTCTTCTATTGGTCTTTCGTCTACAAGATTTAAACGTAACCCTGTAATAGTTTTAGGATTCACTTCAGTGAGCAGTATAACAGCTTCTTCCTCTAGGGGATGAGCATAGATAGGATGAGCTACTAACAGGTCACCTTGTTGCATTCTTAACTCCAATCAGGTAGTGGGCCGCCATATTTCTTGCCCTTAATCTTCTTACCCTTCACGTGAACACGTTTGGTGCCAATCTTATGACTTTTACCTTTGGCTCTTGAGTCTACTGTTGTGCGAGCAATGTGTCCTTGACTCTTGCAACTACTTTTCCATGAATTGCTCATCTTAAAGGTAGGTGTATTCTGACAATAGTCCTTGTCAGGCTTGGCTTCGGATGTTCTTGTGATTATTTCTCTTACTCGCATACAAGTATTTAGCTCTACCGAAAACGGTCAGCAGGATTTAGATATTCCTGCTGTTCTTCCGATAAGCTAAAGGTTAGAGCCTTTCTAGGGCCCTTGGTTGTATTGAGACTGACTTCCCCACTTTTCTCGTGAAATTCTATCTTTGTTATTTCTGCTGGTTCTTTGTTTTTGCCGACTAGGATAGTTTGCCCTAACTCAAGGTTAAGACATATATTTTTAAGTGTACTCATGGGAAATCTCCTGTTGATTAACAAAAATATTTATCTGATCTCACTACTCTGATAACTAATATTATAGGAGAAAACATGACATTAGACGATATTGAAACAGGTAAGAGTTATGCTTGTAAGTTCAAAGTTAGCACCTTTGTAGATAACGAAGGCAATGCTGTTAGTGCTAGACTTGCAGTAGGAGAAAAACATCCTGGAATGCCCGGTACATATGAAGGCTTAGGTCTAATACAGATTAGAGATACTGAGCAAGAATTAGTACAATTAAAAGACACAAGAGATGGCGCAACATACAATGTGCCTTGGGCAGATTGTTGGGATATTGATACAGTTGAATGGATAGACCGTGAAACTATGGCATAGATTAGATCTTGATATTTCAAATGCTGTTAGCATTGACGTTGAAGACTATTTACTGAGCGAATCAAGTAAAAAATATAATAGCTTCTGGGTTCCTGAAGCGGGCGGCATTTGGAGTATACCTCCACACGAAATATTTAAAAAAGAATGGGTGCAATACATGGAGCACACCTATGGCGCTGTATGTGCGACAGCACAAATGTTTATGCGACAGCCCTATTACCAACATGCACAAGCTCACAAAGACACATACCTAGATGGTGCTGTAATACAAGAAGGTGCAGTCAATTGGATGATCAATCAGGACGATGATGCAGAACACTGCTTTTATGCTGACCCTGTTGACGGCGAGCCAATACTGCAAAAACGTAGTGAAATAGATATAGACCTAAGTTGGCCTATGGAAGGACTAGAACTGCTAGATAGTTTAGTAATAGGTTCACAGCCTACCTTAGTCAACACAGGACATTTACATAACATAACAATGGGTAGTGCTAGACGCACTTGTTTGAGTTTACGCTTCAACGGTATTATATCTTGGCAACAACATCTTGAACATTTTAAGGATATTATTATATGAAGAATTGGGTGCGCTTAGACATTGACACAAAAGATGCTCTTAGTATAGATATTAAGAAACATTGCTTTGACAATACAGATAGAGCTGATGTGTTTATAGAAGGACACGGTGGTATTTGGACTTTTGGCAAGGACGAAATATTCAAACAGAGTTGGATAGATTACGTACAGAAACGCTGCCCGTACTTAGAAGTTACAGGCGCACTTATCTTTTGGCGAGCACCTGGGTACCAACACGCAGGCGCACATATAGATGTAGCACCAAACAGTAGCCCTAGTAGAGTAGAAGGCATAGAATACGAAAACGGATTTCATGCTACTAATAGCAGTGAAAGCATGGATGCTAATGATTTTTACCCTGTGGTGAGCAGCTACAATTGGATATTAGGTGACAGTGATGACAGTGCTATGACATGGTACGAGCCCCTAGACTCTGCACAAATAGAACTAAAGAAGTTTACTGATGCTGTACATTACGATGAAATACCTGTGTCAGATTGTACGGAAATAGATAGATGCACAATAGGACATGACAAACTAGTAATGGTTCGCACTAATGTTCTGCATAATGTTGACATGGGCAATCAAGAGCGTTGGGCTATCAGTGCTAGATGTGTTATGGGTTGGGCTACATGGGATGAAGCTGTAGAGACTCTTCGTGATTGGCATCTATGTGAGGATTAATACTTAGTTGCTTCATTTTCTTAATACCAAAATGACTGTCCAGTCCTAGTTCTTTCTTAATATCATATACCCCTTCTAACTTGCGAGTAATATATGGCTCTATGATACGTCTGTACTCTGCTCCATAACGAACCTGTTGATTGTTCCAAGCATCTGATCGAGCAAGTATATCATCCCATTCATATTGACCTGCATAATTCAATACATGGAAGTTGGGTATCTTATTGGGCCAACCTAGTTCTTCTTGAGTTTTTCTTTGCCACCCAACAAACTCAACAGCATCGGCTAGATCAGCGGCACTGTGCTTCCAATAGAGTGTTTTGTAGTCATACTTGTGTTGTACTTTGTCTTCGCTTGAGTGACGTACAAACACATCTTTGACTGCTTCAATACGCTCTGGATCATCCATTCTAGTGTAACCGTTCTTTTCCCAATCACGTGAAAACTCACTAACTGTAGCAAGGTTGTCTTCTGTTGATATCTCTAGAGGCCACCATGTCCAGTTTTGATCAATCCAATTGTCCAGCAACCATTGCTCAGAATCACGCCACGACTCGGGTGTTTCGCCCGGGAGTCCTGCTATCATTCCCAAACTGCCACGGTAAAGGCCAAGCTTGCTCTTCATATGTTTGCGCATTGCCAGTAGACCTTGTTTGATTTTATCTGGACTCATGCCCTTGCTTACTGCCTTGCCTGCACCTGCGTCAAATGTTTCTACTCCATAAAAGTGTGCCCATACCCTAGCTCTAGATAATAGTTCCAATTGATGTGGTTTTGATACTGTTAGATCTATTCGCACGAAGCTAGCAAAGTTTGGTTCAAACGGCAGACTTTCTACTACATCTGCCAACATCTCAAGCTTTGAGTCTCTGTCATTGAGGGTGTCATCTGCTATTATATAGTTTGTTGTCCCCCATTCTTCCCAATTGCGCATGAGTTCTGCTCTAAGTATTTCTCTAGCTGTTGACGTGTCTTGCTTTACTCCTAGGAATGCATAGTTGCAGTATTTGCAAGCAAAACGACATCCACGTGATAGTTCTACTGTGAGCTGTTCTTGTGGTTGTACATAGTCATCAGGTCTATAGGTAACTGAATAGTCACCAAGATCCATAGCACGATAGTCTGCATTACAGTCAATCAACTGTGCGCCACCCAACTCAATGGGCCTAGCACCTATGGGCTTCTCACCATCTGCAAACCAATAGTCCAACACAGCATCAAGAGCTGTTTCTGCATAGCCATACATATAGATGTCAGCACCTAGATCGTGCTGTATAAACTGCTGTCCACCCAACATGATCTTAACATCAGGACGGAATTCTTTGAGCCCTTGTATGAGTGTACGTGCATAGTCTGGTTCTAGCCATGTGTATGAAACGCCAAACAGTGTGGTTTCGTCTGTGCAGATGTCTGACAGATAGGTTCGCAATTGCCATTCATTCCAAGCACTTACCCAGTCTACTACTGTCACACGCCATCCTCTGCGTTCTAAACAATTGGCTATTTTGTATGCGCCCATTGTGCGGCGTTTGATTTCTAAGTTGTCGTTGAAGATTACTGCATGCATATCGTTATTTATTCAGTGCGAAACACAGAGTAAATAAATATTGACATGACTTGGATTATACTAGGAGACAGTTGGAGCAGCACATCACTCAACACCCTGCTCTCTACCGAGTTCTATCCCTTTGACCACAGTCTTTTTATGCACATGAGAGCGCGATACGGTCGTGATGTACACTGTTGGGCAGAAGCTGGACAGTCAGATCTACATCAACTTCAAAGACTTAGATGGGGACTGAAAGGTTGTGAACACACACCTGTGCGTGTGCTGTGGGGATGGACTGACTGGAGTAGATGCGTTGGCTTTGACAGCAACTCTAGACGTTTTTTACCCTCGCCTCACCGCTCCGCCAACTACACCGAGAACCTAAAGATCATACAACAGTTGATGCTGGAAAATTTCCGAGACCCTGTGCTGGCAAATGTAGAGTTCTATCACTGGGGAGGACATTCACCTGTGTGGTTCAACCCTGCAGACGCACCAGGCTCACACACTGTGATCACTCATGACTTTGCACAATCGCATTTCGGAGCTCCTAGAAACAGTGGGATATCAACTTATGTAGGAGTAGCTGCTAGTGACAGTTGGACACACAGCGTACAAGACCTATGGCCAACTACTCCCGTGGAAACAGCACAACGTCTAGAAAGACTGCTGCTCAAACATCACAACTGGAGACAGCGAAGCCCAAAACTATATCCTGATGGCGGACATCTAGCTTGGAAGAACTACTCAAAACTAGTACAACTACTTCCCCAGTAGGCCCCGCTGTAGTACACCAGCACGAAGTGTCTTTTAAAAAATTTTAAAAGAGTCGAAGCAAAAATTATTCATGTAGCACAGGCCGCACAGGTTCAATCACAAAAGGTTTGCTACTAGTAGTATAGTGAAGTTCTGCAGCATCAGCATATGCTCTTGCGATATTGGCATTGGTAGTAACTAGTAGTAGTACACCATCAACGACCAGTGTAGTTTTAGTGTCAGTAGTAGTAACTGTGATTGTGTGCATATGAGTATTTATAGCTAGGCCCCGCTGTAGTGGTGACAGAATCGACACTATAGAACTAGTAGAGTAGAGCTATAGTAGTAGTGAGAACAGTAGAAACTATGCTAGTAGTAGTGTAGTAGACAGTGTGTGCGTAGTAGTAGAGAAT
>Ga0222717_10003583_pt1 | contig 11625 bp, 9 predicted proteins | sample C33_18DmetaG_FD_165053 | JGI IMG/M metagenome (GOLD analysis project Ga0222717, IMG submission 165053) | Estuarine water microbial communities from San Francisco Bay, California, United States - C33_18D | ecosystem: Environmental > Aquatic > Marine > Unclassified | place: USA: California...
TTTTGGCGGCAATCCATGGACCTCCGATTGTACCTTCACCTATACGATCAGAGCCAGAGATTTTTCTGCCGGAACCGCAGGCCAACCTTTGCGTCTAAAAATCGGTTCATCTGGATCAAGAGGGATTTATGTCGATAACGTTATTCTTATCAAAAACCCAAGTTCAAAGGGAACCATCATAAGCTTCGATTGAATCTGATTCGATCGCGTAGTGGGTGGCGTTTATTTCTTTTGCTCAGATTTAGCTAGAATGTTTTTCTTAGAGCATCAGTAGGCTTGTCTGGAATAGTCAAAAGTTGCAATGATCAAAAGGACAAGTTGTTTTAGGGATGAGTCGAACTAATTACTTTGTCATCCATTTTTTATATAAAAATCCAGACCAAAAGCAAATCACTATAAATAACCAAACACAGGTAATGAAGAGTAAGTCCATTGCAAAAGCTTTGTGTGGAAATGAATGTATAATCATAGTGTTATTTAAATTTGAAAAACTGATGGTAAAAAACTTAATGCAAAAGTATAATGGAAGGAGCCAACCTGAAGATAAAAGCGCTATTGAAATGATTTTTAGTTGATTCATACTAGGACTATTAATGGAGTTAAATAGTATTAAAAGAAATATCCATGCTAACAAAGCATATTGATTTGCATTGAATTGATTGAACTTATGAAACTCATTCTATGGAAGAATATGCAAAAAATGCTTGTGCTGAGCCAATTGTTGTCTATAGTATTGAGTCAATCAATACCGTTATCACTGGGTGTGTGATTATGTTTTAGAACCTTGTTCAGGTTTGCTAAACCAGTTTTTCCCGAGAATCACCAATAGAATGCCTCCTAGTATCAGTGAGGAAGAAATGATAAGCCGAAATGAAATGGTTTCAGAAATGAAGATGATTCCACCTAAAGATGCAATAATAGGAACAGTCAATTGAACGATAGCAGCTTGTACCGATGATAAGTTTTTAAGAGCGGTGTACCAGATTGTGTAACCAATACCTGAAGTGATACTTCCGGATATGATAGCTAGTGTTAACCCTGTTGTAGAAAAGTTGAAATATGGGTAGGTGAGAAATGATAGAATTATTAGAAAAGGAAGCGTTCTAGAAAAATTAAAACTAGTTTCCAAAAGAGGGTTTTGAGAGTTTTTGCCTTTGAGAGTATACGCGCCCCATGCAATGCCAGACAATGACATGAGTAAGAAACCAGGCAGAGGAGGGGTGGTTACCCCGGGCATTATTAAATAAATAAATCCACCAAAGGCAATCGTGATTCCAAGCCACTCTGCTAAAGATAAATGTGTTCCCGATATGAGTGAAATGGAAATAATGGTTAATTGAACTGAACCAAAGAGTATTAAAGCTCCAGTGCCAGTGTCTAATATTATGTAAGCATAGGAAAAGGATATTGCATAAATAAAAAGCAGTGCACTTGCCGTCCAACTCCCTTTTACAGTTGCTGAACTCCTTTTATTTGAAAGTTTAGTGATAAGCCATAAGGTTATTGCGCCAGAAAAGAGTCTTACAATAGTAAAACTTGAGGCATCGATCGTTTGGTTGCCTAAAGCTAATCTGCATAGAACTGAATTGGCAGCAAAGGCAATTAAGGCAAGGCAGGTGAGTGAAGTGGTTATTAAAGTATTGTTCATGATGTGGAATACAAACTAGGAAAATAATGATTGCAATATGGTACTACTGGTATCGAATTATTTAGCATTGCAGATCTTAGGCGTTGTTTGATTGTATTGTTAGCTCATCATTTTGTTATATCAAAGGCTGAGTGATTAAAAGAAATTCATTCATCTGAAGAAACCGAGAATTGCCCTTTTGGAACCACCCCTTTGACCTCATTGATCCAGTTTCGTAATAATTTGCGGTGGTACTTTACTTTATCTGGAAACTCTTTATTGAGGTTGGTGGTCTCAGAGTCGTCTTTATTCAGGTTGTAAAGTTCTTCAGAACCATCATCAAAAAAGTGTATGTATTTATAATCGCTCATACGATTGGCAGCAGAGGACCGTCCTCCGAGAAAATGTGGCTCTTCTAGAGGATAATGCCAGGAGAATAGGCGGTTATAAAGATCCTGGCCGTCGTTTTCTCCTTTGAGAAAAGGAAGGATAGAACTTCCATCAACCACATGCTCCGTTGGGATATCGTATCCCACCATTTGTGCAAAGGTGGGGTAGAAATCGAGGTTAATCGTCGGGATTTCGGTTACAGTTCCCGGTTGTATCGCATCGGGGTATTCTATCACCTGAGATACTCGCAGACCACCTTCATAAGTTGTAGATTTTCCTTCTCTGAGGTGGGCGTTAACCGTTACTTTGTCCTCTCCTCCATTGTCGCTTGTAAATACAATCATCGTATTTTCACTAAGGCCCAAATCTGCGAGGGTCTTGCGAATCATGCCTACGCCATCGTCAATAGATTTCAGCATGGCAGCGAGCACGGGGTTCTTTTCTGGAAGATAAGCTAACTCTTTAGTGGGAGTATCGTTGAGCCCAGCTTTATTTTGAAAGTATTTAATATCTTCTTCCTTTCCAACTAATGCTGTGTGAACAGCATAGTGACTCAAGTATAGAAAAAATGGTTTGTCTTTATTTTCTTTAATAAATGATACGGCTTCATGATTCATGCGATCCACAAGAAACTCATTTTCGCCAAGGATTGGTTTGATTCTGGGGTCGACTCTGTCGTAAGGGTGAAAGTATGATCCACCTGAAATGCCTACTTGCTCTGATATTCGAACATCATCAAAGCCATACTTTTCTGGGCCGTGAAGAACCCTTTTGTTTTGGTAGCCAGAAAGATGCCACTTGCCAACCATGCCTGTGGTGTAGCCCTTTTTTTTAAATAGTTGAGGAAGCACAATCAGATCTGGGGCTAAGTGATAGTCAGTATCTTCAGGGAGTTCGTTGTCGAAAAAACCTCCTTCTTTCAAAGGTATGTGCCACTCTGCATCAGGGCGTAGATAATCAGTGATGCCATTTCGGGGTGGTGTCTGGCCTGTCATAAGACCTGCTCGAGAGGGACTGCATACGGTGGAGCTAGCATAAGCGTGTGTAAAGCGAATCCCATTAGCTGCCATTAAGTCGATATTGGGCGTTTCGTTTAGGGAATGTCCATAACAGCTGGGTTCGCCCCAGCCTAAGTCATCGGCAAAAATAAAAACGACATTGGGTTGCTTTTTCATAATATTTTAGCTTGCTGTGGTTGTCTATAAGGGGATGCTATGTTAGACCATTATTCGAGGGTGCCACGGTATATATGTGCCAATTTGAGTCCTGCTAATGTTTTAAGTGAGTTAAATAATACCCAAGGCAAGTGACCGCCATGGAAAGTGCGTGATTTATACGTGAATAACAAATAGGGACTTATAGAAGATTGTTATTTCTATGTTTTCTTTTCTACTGTATGATTAGATTGATAGATGATGCATATCGTTCCAAAGGCATAATTTTTTAGTTCCATTTTTAGCTATTTGCAAATTAGAAACACTGGTATTCCCAACCTCAAATTGTGGGTTATTTGCATTGTTGTCACCAAAAAATTGAATATAAAACTCACAAATAACTCCAAGGTGACAAAACAACATAAAGGATTCATATTCTGATTTAGTTATAAATTCAATTAAAGATTTTATTCGTTCTTTAAATACAACAGTATGATGATCGCTATCATCAATTTCAGCGATAGATGATGACATATTGTATTCAGAAGCATCGTAAATATTAGGGCCATCGCAATGATACTTATACTCTAAGAGTCTTTTCTCGTATTTAGCATTGTTGGAGTTGGATTCACTGAGTGCGTATGTTGCGCTAGCTCTCGCCAGAGGACTGATTAAAACAACATCTGTTTCAATATTTGAAATTCGGTTCTTGAGTAATTGTGCCTGTTTAACGCCTAACCCACTCAATTCAGGATTAATTTTACAAGCATTGCTGTCTATCTGACCTTGGTGTTGACCATGGCGTATTAACCAAATATTTTTCATTGTATTATTAAAGGTTGTAACGAGAAACAGGTGTATTAAATAGGCTGGTGATTATAGTTTTATAAAACAATGTTCTAGTTAGGTATCGTACCTATTGCTATGGTTTGGTTTAGCGATTAACCGTTGAATCGTTTGCTTTTAAAACGAGTAGATGACCTCTTGCATGGCGAAGATATCAGCATGGTCACGTGGAGCCCATGAGGCGAACCCTTTAATGCGGTTAGAACGATTAACATGGTCCTTTTTTTCTTAAAAAAAGGTTGCCTTCACGCACGCGGTTAATTGAGTCAGTGTATAGGAATCCCTCAGATCGGTTATGAGCATTTTATGCATGGGATGTACATTCATTGCTAACCCTTGATAATGGGTTCGTGAGTCAGAAACTGTTAGTATGCTCTTAACTAATTGAATAACAAAGTGTTGTGTACTATCAAATCATGTTGGCACGCTAATTGTTATATACTGTGCATCGGGAACAATAGGGTTATCCGATAATGAATAAAACCTAAATAGAGGAGAAAAAAGGTGAAGAAAAGTATATTGTTTACAGTTATGTTAATCGCCATTGGTGCAAGTTCGGTGGTTTCGGCAAGAGGTATCGATGGTCCAGGAGAAAAGAGAATTGGTAGTAGGTTTTACCTTGGCTACGGTTTTGGAATTAATAAATTGACATTGGGCAATACAGCCCGGGTAGAAGAGGGAATCAATTTTGACCTAGGAGGGGAGGATTCGGAAGTTGATGCTGTCACGAAATTGAGCTTGGGATGGTGGATCAACAAACATGTAGGTTTAGAGATTTCCAACTTAGATTTTGGAGAAGTTGAGCAGAACTTCACTTACCACGATACCCGCAATGGAGAGCGTGGAACAGGCAAGGCTATAGTGAGCCCCCAAGGGACTGCATTCGCGTTCATGGTTGGTTATGATTTGCCAGTGAATGTGCGTTGGGTTGCTCATATCGGTTTAATGAGGTGGAAGCAAAATATGGAAAGTCGATTCGATATTGCTGGTGGTGGCGTTAGTACGCAAAAATACAATTTGAATTATGGAGGTCAATCCTTGTTTTATGGAGCTGGGATTGATTGGAACTTTTCTGGTGGATGGCATCTAAAGGTCAAGACGGAAATCTTTAAAATGGATGATGATGAACTCATGGCCGGAACGATCATGTTGAGTTACGACCTGATCCAAATTTATCGGAACTTCAACTGATTGAAATTACTTTGGATGGGGTCAAACGATGGCGGGAATATTCTCGTTGAGTTTGATCTCATCCATCTGTTCTCTGGGTATAAGGATGAGGCTTGTGTTGCAACTGACGGAGTATGGCAAAACTATAGGACGTGACAAGCTCGTACTCCATGTCACGAGGGCTGCAATTTTCCATAAAAAGAATTATCGGATGTTAAGTGATCATCTAGCATTGATCGATGAGGCTAACATGAGGGGGTAAGTCCTCTTAGTCCATCTTTGCATTATATGTCATCATACCTCATTCTTCTTAAAATATACTAAATTCCCTCAGCCTAACAATCCCTTTAACATCCCATGTCGATTTTACAATCAGTTTCACATATCTGGCCTTAATAGGCGTAATGGGAAAGCTATACCATGCTTGTTTCCAGCTATTTTCACCAAGGTTGGGCCAGTCGAGATTGTGTTGTAAGACAGGGACTTTTTTCCACTTATCGCCATCCTCACTATAATGGATCGTAAACTCTTTTATATTGGCAGTGCTTGCGTATGTGTAAATGCCTGCATCCATAAAAGTGAACTGGCGAATTGTGATGACTTTCTTTAGGTCAACCTGTAGCACTGCCTTCCCGACCTCAGCCTCCCAGAAAGTTGTAAGGTCGCCGTCAAGAGCGTAGGCAGCACTGCTATTTTCTTCAGCAAAGGAATCTTTAACACCGGGATCAACATTAATATTAAAATTGTCATCATCAAAACTGACATCTTTTTCCATGACTGAAGCTCCAATCGAAAGAGAGGGCTCATAGATAAGTTTCACATCCTTTGCTATAGAGAAGTCGTAGGGTTTTACAAAACTTTGATTATTATAGGCGGGTGAATAAATCCGGATATTTTTCGCATGCTTACCGGCAGTCAGCCAGTTTTCAGGGCTATCATCACCGGTGGTCCCCCAATAGCTGTAAAACTTAATATTCTCCGCTTTGTCAATTTTTAAACTGCTTTCCCCGGTGCCATCCACCATGGATAGGACAAGAAAGGTCAATAAGCATTTAGCTGTCCTTTTATGCTTCTTCTTAAACGTTCTTTTTTCAGTCATTTTTTTTTCTAAATTATTATTAAAGTAATCATATTTTATTTCATCCACCAATTCTATGGGAGAAATCCGTGTGTATGTTAATAATTATACTGTCAAAAACAACGGGGAGGGATAGTATATTCCATAACCAGTGGGTCCATAAGTACCGTTTTCAGGATTGAAACTAAATTTAACTTTCGGGTCATTAGCCATCTGGTTCATGGTTTTGTTCTGCTCAATGTCTATTGGCCCTTCTTCCAGACAATGCTTTTCACTTTTATCGGGATATCCCAAGACTGAGGAGGCTGAGGTGTGCAGATAGGATCTGCATCTTGTTTGGGCCAAGACGGAATTAACTTTTCAAATTTTGCTCGTGAGGAAAGGGCCTCTTCACTCTCATTCCCTGTGATATCGGTGCTTTCCTCGGGATCGGCTTGCAGGTCTATGAATTTTTGAGGCTTGCGATCAGTACCGATGTAGAGTTTATAGCGTTCGTCCCGCACGACACGATCTCGAAAAAACCATTCGTTTTCTACGCCGCAGTCACTGACCATTGCCCTGTTCTGACCGCCCATAGCAAGAATCCAGTCTCGTTTGACATAACTCTCTTCGCCTCGTAAATAAGGGGCAATTGAAGAACCGTCGACCTTATCCTGCCCAGGAACCGGTTCTCCGGCAAGGTCGGCACAGGTTGGGATAATATCTGTGAAATCGATCAAGGCTTCACTAACACGACCTGCTGGAATAGTGCCTGGCCAACTGGCGATGAATGGAATGTTTACTCCTGGTTCAATGGTTTTTGCCTTTCCACCGGGTATGGTTCGGTCACCGATATGGCCAACCATTGAATCAGCCGTTCCATTATCAGTTGTGAAGATCAACAAAGTGTTTTCTATGATTCCCATCTCGGCCAAAGAAGTAACTAAGCGACCGAGAAGAAAGTCTGTGTATCTAACCATAGCTTTGTGTTTATCTTCATTAGTTTCAACATTAGGTTCCAGAGGTGTTGTTGTGAAAGGGGTGTGAGTCAAAACCATCGGGTAGTAAATAAAAAATGGATCGTTTTCACTTTTATGTTGTTCTGCAAAGTTGATAACAAAATCACAAAACATATCCGGTCCAAATGCACCAGAGTATGTTTTTGCAGGAGTTTCTTTGGTGAGAATATAGGGATCCCAATACCGTTTGGCACTTGCTGGGTTTTCTGCCTCGTATCCAGTCCACATACACCAGTCATCAAATCCAGCTTTATTCATTGCATCTGGTTCTATACGGAAATCATTGATTTGCCATTTGCCTGCTGCAGCTGTTGCGTAACCCGCATTGCGCATTGTGATTCCAAGATTACATGGGTAGGCATTTACATCGTATCGTGCGCCAGCTCCCCAACGTGGAACATCCCAGTGATTGACCCAGCCATTGCGGTAGGGGTATTGCCCTGTCAAGAGGCACATGCGGGAGGGGGTGCACTGCGGCATACTGTATACATTTTCGAAACGCATACCACCACGAGCAAGTTTATCTATGTTGGGTGTTTCAATATCCTTTGCACCATAACAACTGATCCATTCCTTGCCTAGATCATCGAGTAAAATGTAGATTATATTTGGTTTCTTCATCTCTATTCCTTAATTTTTTTTGCATTCAGTGGCAGAATGTCAAAGGTGAGTTGAGTCGGTAGCCGCTAACTCGACTTACTTGTTTGGCCGTTGATGTAAGTTGAATTTTGTATAACAAATCATCAGGTAAACTTCTCTAAAATTTAAGATACGACTCATGAAGCAGATCTATCATTCTCTTCGCTAATATCCTCAAATCTTTTTGGATAGATGAACTCATTTTCTTAACCCCATACATACGATCACTTCATTTCCTTTTTCCAATGAGTGTAGAGTGTTTCTAATTGAGCAACAATTGTAGAGTGATTCGCTGCAATGTTGTGCTGTTCGCCAATGTCTTTTTCTAAGTCATACAATTCGAAGCTTTCACCGTTATTGATGAGTTTCCAGTTTTTATGACGAAGCGCCCATTGGTTTTCCCTTTGCTGCCAAAATAAAGTCTCGTGAAGCGGAACATTGGTTTGGCCTAATATGGTTGGCAATAAATCTTTGCCATCGATAATTTTATCGTTTGGCATGTCACCCTTGGCAGCTGCAACGGCCGTCGTAAAAATATCTAAGCTGACAACGGTGCTTTTGGATACTTTCCCTGAAGGGACTCGAGCAGGCCAACTTACGAGGAATGGTACTCTTGTCCCACCTTCGTACAGAGTGTTTTTACCAGCTCGTAACACACCATTGTCGGCACCCTTATTTGTTTCACCGCCATGATCACTCAAAAAGAATAGAAGTGTGTTGTCATAAACCCCATTCTTTTTAAGAGAGGCTATTATTTGACCAACTCCTTCATCAACCGAAGCCATCATGGCGAGTTGTGCATCGCGCTTTGGGTTTCCTGTGTTGAACTTTTTAAGATACTCAGCTTTAGCTTCCAAGGGGTAGTGGGGTGCATTATAAGACACATATAAGAAAAAAGGTCCTTGTGAACTATGTTTATCAATGTAAGAGACAGCTTCTCTGTTAAAAAAGTCAGTCAAATACCCAAATTTTTCTTTTAGGGGTTCTCCATTTCGCAATAGAGGTCGTTTAGCATTATATTTAAGATAGCCTCGCATGCCTTGAAGAAACCCATAAAATTTATCAAAGCCACGGTGATAGGGTTTCTCCTTTTCAACTGATCTACCGAGGTGCCACTTACCCACCATTCCTGTGGCATATCCATTTTTCTTTAAGACTTGAGGAAGCGTTATCTGGTCCCTAAAACCGCCATCAAAAATATCTTTATTGCTATAGAGACCATATCTCTGTTGATACTTCCCGCTAAGTAAACCAGCCCTCGAAGGAACGCATTGAATACCACTTACATAGCCATTGGTGAATCTTACGCCAGCACGTGCTATGGAGTCTATGTGAGGTGTATGCACCTCCTTGCTATGGTCATAGCAGCTTACATCGGCATAGCCTTGATCATCGGTCATAATGATGATGATATTCGGTTGTGTCAGCTTTGCTTGTTTTGGTTTTGAATGTGAGGGTTGGCAGCCTGTCATGGGTATTAGGCCAAGGATAATCAGAGTGATTTTTAAAATTGTGTTCAACTTCATAGTTATTCTATTCATCTGTGTTCTCGTTTGAGGTTTCAATCTAAGTATACTTTTAGTTTACCATAAGTGGTTGGGTTGAAAGCACAGTATAAAAGTTTGATGCAGACTCAACATTCGAACAGTTCCCAATACATTTCATGGCTTAGTTTACCTTTTTTTTAATAATAATTCCCTGTTTTCTTCACGCCCATATCCAGTTACATTAATACTATCATTGTTTACTTTTATAACCGCATAAGAAGATTTGTCTGTATCAACCATTCCTTTAAGAGTCAAATAATGAACACCATTTTTTATTTTATAGTTACCATTATGATTATGTCCATTTATATATGCTTTCACACAAGGAAAAAGTTCAATCGTTTTAATAACTTCCTTCGCATTCCAAAGGTTGAGATTGTGTTGGGGATATACTGGGAAATGGCAATAAAGAATAACTTTTTCAGAATTGTGTTGAGCTTTTAAAAGTTGGTTTTTTAACCATGAAAGTTGTTTGTCTCCAATAGCACTAAAGTTTCTTTTTTTAATTTTTTTCTCACTTTGGTATAACTTTACTTTTTTCCACTGCTCACTATTCTTTGGGTAGGCATGAAAGCTGACATCATTTCCATCTAAAACAATATAGCGCCAACCTTTTACAATGAAACTGTAATACTTTTCAGATAAACCCATCTTATTCGGTACGTCTTTTTTTAACTCATCTTTTACTGAGAAATCGTGATTACCAAGCACATGATACTTAGGCATTGTAAGCGAATTAAAAATTGGATTTACAACATCAAAACTTTCAAAATCGCGATCAATGAAATCCCCTAAATGAATTACATATTTTAAATTCATTTTATTCAATTCTTCTACACAATTTGAAAGTTTGTTTTTTGATAATGAATACTTTCTAACAGCATTTCCTTTTTTGGCGCAATACTGGCAATCAGCAATAGCACCAAAGGAATGACCGGAACTGTTATGCACCTTTGTAAATGAGCAACCGCATGTAAACAGGAGTAATATGCAAGAAACTATTTGAAAACAATACATTTTTAGTGATTTCATAATATTATTAATTTAATCCAAAAGAGGTTAGCGTTTACGATAATAAGCTCGTATGCTACAGATATACAAACGCTCAGGTAGTAGTATTATTTATTATTAAACGGGCTGAAAATGTATACAGATTATGTGGAAGCTTCTTCATATCGACCCCAAAATTCTTCGCCCATTGTATGTTCGCGATCATCCCATTCATCGCGCAGTCTAAACAATTCGTCGCGCATCCTTTTTATATTTGCTTCGCTATCGGCTTGGTTCGCAAGATTGGATAGTTCCCATGGGTCGTTCACGACATCGAATAACTGTGTTTGCGGTTCACAATCTGGCACTCGGTATTCGATCAATTTAAAGCGTTCGTCTTTCACTGCACGCTGAAATTGGCAATACGCAAAATAGAGACTTTCTCGCAGCACTGTCTTTGAATCATCGAGAATGGGTTTTAAGCTTTTGCCTTCCACGCTTGTTGGTTTTTCGAAACCCAACAACTCGCATAAAGTGGGGTAGATATCGAATAGATAAGCATAGGAATCCCTTTGCTGTCCTTTGGGTACACCGGGGCCGGCAAAGATGAGAGGCACTCTAATGCTGTGCTCGTAACAACTTTGTTTGCCGAAAAGTCCGTGTTGCCCAAGAGCTAAGCCGTTATCTCCAGCGAATACAATGATGGTTTCTTCAAGAATGCCTTTGTCTTCAAGCGATTGCATTACGCGTCCCAACTGGTAATCAAGATGGGTGATCATCGCATAGTATTCTGCTAGATGTTCTTTTGTTTCTTTTGGGTTGCGCGGAAAAGCAGCTAGTTCTTCGTCGCGTATCCGTGTTGCTCCGTTGTCGAAGGGATGGCCACCGCAAAAGTTTGGTGGTAGTTTGGTTGTCGCTGGATCGTACATAGCGTGAAATTCATCCGGCATAATGCGAGGATCATGAGGAGCTAAAAAAGAAATATAAGTAAAAAATGGATTCTCTCCATTGTGTTTTTCAATATAATCAATGCCTGCTTGGCAAACCATTTCACTCGAATGAACACCATTGTTGATATGATCGGCCTGGCGTTGCGCCACAAATTTTTTATCCTGTGGGTTTCTGCAGATGGGTAGGGTTTTGTCGTATGCTCCAGTGGGGTCGTAGTGGTAAACCGGTACATTCC
>Ga0222717_10003589_pt1 | contig 11611 bp, 7 predicted proteins | sample C33_18DmetaG_FD_165053 | JGI IMG/M metagenome (GOLD analysis project Ga0222717, IMG submission 165053) | Estuarine water microbial communities from San Francisco Bay, California, United States - C33_18D | ecosystem: Environmental > Aquatic > Marine > Unclassified | place: USA: California...
CTTCGGTGGCAGGAACTCCCTCGCCTCAAGCGAAGGCTCGTGATCGCAACAGTCGTGGCTATTGATGCCATACTGGGATTGCTGTTCCAATCGGGCATCGGCAACGGCATTGATGCGATACTGCTGGGTAACCTTCCCAATGACATGGTTTGGCTGTCACAGTCAATCCAGCTCATATCGATGGGGTTCCTCCTGGTGAAGGTCGTCTTTGATGACGTGCAGCACGGGTGGTTTAGAACCGTTTTGATGGCGTTCTCGCCGTTATTCCTGCTCTTCGTCGTATTGTTCACCATAGAGTTGTTGATGATTGGACTTGATACAAGCGCCGTCATCTACTTCAATTTGAGCTCAATTGGATTTAGCACCTTGACATGGTCATCGACATACCTAGCAATCGCCGTTGGTTGTACCTTGACGTACAGCGTTCAGCGATACGGGAATTTCGCTCAAAGCGAATTTTTCATGCTGGGAATGTACGTCGCAATCATGATCGTTTGGATGGACTACTTCTTTCCTCTCGTATCGGTTCCTAAGGACGGTGTCTTGGTTTGGACCGTTTTGCTTTGGACGCTTCTTGGTGCCTTTGTCTTAACAGGTCTTGCTGGAATCATCATTGACCGTTTGGTCTTCAGAGGATTCCGTGACCGAAAGTCAAGTGCTGACGTCATGATGATTGCATCTCTGGGCGTTGCTCTTATTTTGAGAGCGATTGTTTACCTGCGTTTTGGTGCAGGAACGAAATTGTTTGAGCCGGACATTGACTGGCGTATTGCTCGTGAGCAGCGGTTTGAAGCACCCACAATGTTGACGAAACTCAACCTAGGGGACCGTTCTCTTGCAAGTGACGCCACCTACACTCACGGTTCTTGTGAAAATGTAGGTACAGCATCCAATCCAGTGTATGAAAAAGTCGTCAGTGAGGGCTCAAAGCCCATCGCAGACGTGTACTCAGTGGGCTCAGATTGCGTCACCGAACTCACTGCAAATTATTCCTACTACAACGCAGCCATGCCTTTCGTCATCTTTGCTTCGGTTGGTTTGTTGCTTCTTTTGTTAACCAAGACCCGCCTTGGTCGTCGCATGCGCGCTGTGGCCGACAACCCAGAACTCGCTGCAAGTTGTGGAATCAACGTAGAGCGCGTTCACATGATGAGCGCTTTCCTGTCAGCAGGTATTTCTGGACTTGGAGGGGCAATTTTTGCCATGACCATCCGCTACAGCCCTGAGACTGGATTTACTCTACTTTTGCCTGCTTTTGCTGTCATCGTACTCGGAACCATCGGTTCGATACCGGGAGCGATTGTGGGAGCACTCCTGATTGGATTTGTCCGCTCAGTGTCCTCTCCTATTTTGATGGGAATTGGAACCCCCTTGGATCGTTCAAATTATGCGAACCTTGCCGAAGTTATGCCTTACGTCATGATTATTGCAATTCTTTTGGTTATGCCGAAGGGAATTGGCGATGCCTACGATAAATGGAACATCAAACGGATTCGAACACGAGCTGCAGAAGATTTCACTCCCAATGTGAAACGAGCGTCAATTTTGGGAATTTTCTTTGCCCCCCTCGGGCTTCACCATTTCAGCGTCCGTAACAGCCTCCGTGGCCAACGATATCTTCTTGGGACATTCGCAGCATACATCACCTACGTCTTCAGCCGGTTTGTTAAGGAGCACTCCATTGCTGACAGTGACATTTTCAATACTTTGACAGGCGGTGACAAAACAATTGCTCTGTCTCATGCCCCTGAAACCTACACTGCTGTCCAACAAGAAGCCTGGCTATCGTTTATGCAGGCCGAGCATGTTTTGGTGGAACTCATCTCAGGTATCGGGATGTTGCTCTGGCCTGCGGTACCCATTCTCTTCTATCTCATCGCATGGCGTGAAGCCTACTTCACACTCCAGGGCAAAGAAATGAAGAAATCAGCACCATTTGCCGGTATTGCCTTTGTTTCCAGCCGCTGGGATGCTGTAAGTACCCGCTGTGGAACCATGTGGCGTGAGACCGCGCAAGCAGTTGATGCAAAGATTGGCTTCATCGGAGTTCATGCACATCGTTTGGTCAACACCGGGAAAACAAAGGTCCTCGATACCGTTGTTGACAAACGCAACAGCGCCCTCAAGAAATTGAACATGTCTTATGGGCGAGAAAGTGAACTTGGTTCTTGGGTATTGTTCGGGATTTTGGCTATCGTTATGGCCTGCCTCATCTATTGGCTCCCCGTGGCGGATTCGGACCAAGCAAGCTTTGTGAAAACGCTTCAACTGTCCAACGTCATGGTTACGTTCGCTATTTTTGCAATTCTGGCTCTTTCGCTTAATTTGCATACCGGGGTCACCGGCCAGCTCAACTTTGGTGTCATCTTCTTTGCCGCCATCGGAGCCATTACGGTTGGTATTCTGACGGCACCCAAAGAACTGCATGGCTACGATTGGCCAATTGCTTACGCCGTGATGTTTTCGATGTTCCTTGGCGCCCTGGCTGGGTGGTTCCTTGCCTATCCTACAGCCCGCCTGCGAAGTGATTACTTCGCCATCATTACGATTTCACTTGGAGAAATCGTTCGGGTGTTGCTCAGCGGAGAGCCACTCCTCCGAGCAGGCTCATGGGGCAGTGCTGTTGGTATCTCTCGGTACAAATTGCCGCTTCAAGAATGGTGGTTCTGCGGAGATTCCGTTCCAAACGATGCAAACGGAAACCCTCTCTCTCCTGTGGCCTGTTCCAGGGATGACAGCATTCAGAGCATGGCAGCAACCGTTGGTGAATGGCTTAACCTCGGCCAACCTGCACCGTACATGTTTGTCCTTGCCGTCATAGGCCTCATTGGTTTAATCCTGAGTTGGTGGTTGCTCAACACGGTTCTTAAATCGCCTTGGGGGCGAATCCTCCGAGCCATCAGAGAAGACGAAGAGGTTGCACAACATCACGGTCACGATGTTTTGCGTCACAAGGCAGCAAGCCTTGCGTTAGGTGCCTCAATTGCAGCCTTCGCAGGAGCGCTTTGGGCATGGAAGCTCACAGGGTTCCAACCGTCGTTCATGTCTCCAGCCAAGACCACGTTCCTGGTCTGGGCTGCGTTTATCATTGGTGGGGTTGGAAACAACCGGGGAATGATCATCGGAGCATCAATCATTGTCCTCATGGAATTTGTGTTCAACGTGCTTGTAGCAGGTCAAGGAAGTTCGGACCTCCCTCTCAACGAAGTTGCTGCTACCATCGACGGTTGGTTTGAATGGCTTGTGATTGAACAGATCCAAGTCATGTGGATTTGCATCACAATTGTCCTTCTTGCTCACCTTGTCAAATGGGAATCAGTACGGGAGACCTTCTTTTGGATCGGTCTTCTCTTCGCCTGTGGCTCGTTCTTCTTTGATGAGCGATCAATTGAGGAGGCTTATCCAACCGGAGTCGTTCGTGCCGGAATGGCTTATGTCAAGGTCTTGCTCATTGGCCTTCTCATTGTCTTTTCATTGCGTTACAATCCCAAGGGGTTGCTGCCAGAGGTTCCTTACCGGCCTCCACATCCAGCTGGAAAGGGGGTTGAAGAACAATGAAGCCACTTTTGTCAGTGAAGAATTTACGAATGGAATTCGGCGGACTTGTGGCTGTTAAGGATGTCTCCTTTGAGGTCAAGAAAGGTGAGTTCATTGGCTTAATCGGTCCAAACGGATGCGGCAAGTCAACCACTTTCAACTGCATCAGCGGTCTTCTGCAACAAACTTCAGGAACCGTTGAAGTGTTTGGAAAAGACGTCTCTGATAAGCGACCGGACCAAATCCAGAAGCTCGGTATGACACGTACCTTCCAGCACACTCGTCTTTGGAAGGACATGACGGTGATCGAGAACATGCTCGTCCCACCGCGCAAGCAGTTCTCACCAAATCCAATTCTATCTCTGTTCAGAGGACGTTCGCGTCCCGCAGAAAAAGAACGGCTCGCTAACGCTTTTGGTGTGTTGGACCAACTCGAAGTACCTCACATGGCCCATAACCTTGCAAGCGAACTCTCAGGCGGTCAAAGCAAACTTGTTGATATCGGGCGCTCAATGATGGGAAGTCCAGATTTGTTGTTGCTGGACGAACCTGTTGCTGGCGTTGCCGGCCCTCTGGCCATGAAAATCTTCACGAATTTGCGTGAACTCGTTGATACAACGGGAATTTCTGTCCTTGTCATTGAACACAACATGGATTTCATCTTGCGCCAAGGTGTTGACCGTATCGTCGTCATGAATGAAGGTGAAGTCCTGATGGTCGGAACTCCAGAAGAAGTCAAATCCAACCGGGCAGTCATTGAGGCCTATCTCGGTGGGGCCAGCGATGGAGGGGAAGAAGAATGACCCGAATGCTTGATGTCAAAGGATTGACCGCTGGATACGGAAGCGTACAGATCCTCTACGGAGTAGACCTTTACGTTGACAAGGGAGAATTCGTAACCATCATCGGCCCCAACGGATGTGGTAAATCCACTTTCATCAAGGCTCTGTTTGGTATTGCAACCTATTACGACGGCGAAGTTTCCTACGACGGTGAATCCATTGAGAAATTGCGTACAGACCAACTGGTCAACAAAGGAATCGCCTATGTCCCGCAAGTGAATAACGTGTTTCCTACGCTCTCGGTTGAAGAAAATTTGCAGATGGGTGGTAATTCACTTTCAAACAAAGTTCTGAAAGAGCGCATTGAGCGCGCCCTCAACATGTTTCCTGATCTACGCTCAAGGGAGCATGACTTGGCTGCTTCACTCTCCGGCGGCGAGCGTCAGATGCTTGCTATCTCACGCGCCTTGATTTCCGACCCCTCTTTCCTGCTTTTGGATGAACCTACGGCAGCCCTTTCACCGCTTTATCAACAACAGATTATCGAACGAATCGATAACTTACGTAAAGAAGGCATCACAGTTCTCATTGTTGAGCAAAATGCCCGCTTAAGTTTGGCTCGTTCCGACCGAGGTTATATTTTCGCAAACGGAAAGGTTGTCCACACTGGGGATGCGGACTTTATTCTCAACGACCCCGAGATTGGGGAATACTTCCTCGGCTCTCACGATGACTGAGATAATTCCATTGAATCACTCCATTCTTTCCATCTTCCTCAAGTACTTGAAGAATTGACCGGCGAATATGGCGCAAGGAACTGTCAAGTGGTTTAACCAAGTAAAAGGATTCGGATTTATTGAAGTTGAAGGTGGAGACGACCTTTTCGTCCACATCTCCGAGGTCACCGGAGAGATCACTGACGGTGATACCGTTCAGTTTGAAGTCGGTGAAGGCCCCAAGGGCCCAAACGCTGTTGGCGTTAGCAAAGTCGAGTGAGACTTCTTTTCTGCTTCTGCAGAACATACTTTCCAGCATGAGCCAGCGCAAGCTGTGCCGTGGCATCGTAGCCTCTACGGACTAAACCATCACCTGAACCATTGGTATCAGGGGCGGAAGTTGTGAATGTTGTTGTCATCATTCTGCATGGGATATTGAGACAAAGATACATAAACCACTGGTCAGACCGGCGGTCTAAAGTGGTACCATGGCGTTAAACCGATTCCTCAATCTTCCTCAAGAAGACAGGGACCGTGTTCTCGAAATCGCAAAAGTGCAATTTGGAAGGCTGGGCTACGACGCCACCTCCCTCAATCTTCTTCTGAAAGAACTCGACATCTCCAAGGGTCAGTTTTACTATTGGTTTGAAGATAAGGCGGATTTGTTTTTCACAGTGATGCAAGAAGGGCTGGATGCACTCGGCCAACGACTGGAGGAGCACGGTCAGCCGACGTCTAAATCCGACTATTGGGCACACATGCGCCAAACTCGGCTCATCACTGAACTGTTCTGGGATGACCATGGCTTTGTTGAAATAGGGCGAATGGTTTCTCAACATATTCCACCACATCACTCAATTTATCAACGGCTGGTGGCTTGTAGCACTCCTCTGCAAAATCATTTCAGTGAAGGAATTCGACTGGGTCAGAATTGGGGCCTGGTACGAACGGACCTTTCTGTTGAGACACTTCTCAAATTGACCGATGGTGTCAGCGATGCGTTTTACGCCCCCATGCTTGATTCATACACCAAAGGCCAGCCGCTGCCCAAGGAAACCCTGGTGCTACACGAGTTGCTTGGAAGGACACTTCGGTCAATCTTGCAGCCTGTTGACCATGAAGTTGATGAGTGAATTAAAAACAGGCATTGATATATTCAATTTATGAAAAAATACACATCCGAGGAGATAATATGTTACAAGTCAACAATCTAACCAAAGCCTTCGGGTCAGGATCAAACAAACTGCAAGTCCTCAAAGGCGTGGATATGAGCATTAAACAGGGCGAAATGGTTGCGTTGATGGGGCCTTCTGGTTCGGGTAAATCGACGTTGCTCAACATCATTGGAGGCCTTCTCGCTGGAGATGAAGGGTCCATCACCCTCGGTGAGCGAACTTACGGGCAGAAAGGACCGTCCGGCGTAGTTGACGTTCGCAGGGAACTCGTGGGTTGGATTTTCCAAGATTTCCATCTTCTGGACAATCTTACTGCAACTGACAACGTCGCTATGGCGCTTGAACTTTCGGGTATGTCGGCTGATGAGGCAGAAAAAGCTGCTGTAATTGCTTTGGAAAAGGTTGGTCTTGGTGACCGCATGAACCACATTCCAGACCAATTGTCCGGTGGCCAACAACAACGGGTCGCTATCGCCAGAGCCATCGCAGGGAATCGTCCTGTTCTCCTTGCAGATGAGCCGACAGGAAACCTCGACATCGCAAGTGGAAAAGAGGTCCTTCAGTTGTTCAAGGATTTGTGCCACGACGAAGTCAACCCAATCTCGATCCTCATGGTCACACACGACCCCGACTTGGCTTCAAACGCCGACAGAATGCTGCTTCTTAACGACGGAAAAACAGAGGCCTCAGACATCCGCTCTGCGTGGGGCTTGGATGAGGAAGAAAAGGGAGATGAAGAAGAATGAGCGACCAGACGGAATCCCAAACATTGGATGATTCGGATTTTTCCCAATCTCGAAACCTTGGCAAACGCATCATGCACAAGATATCCGAAACACCATCGCAGCTTCGGCTTGCAGGCTTGAGCGCATGGCGTGGAAAGGAGCGTGGTCTTGCGGTGATTGCTGGCGTTTTCTTGGCATCACTGGTGATTACAACGGTGCTCGCATACGGTGTCGGACTCTCGCAGTTGTTCTTCGAAGAATCACTTTCAGGGGAACCCTTCGATGCCAAAATCGAATACGCTCGTACCCCCGTTGAAAACAGCTCGGGCTGGTCAAACAACACTTCCACCATGACAAGTGTGTGCGACGAGTTGATGGAGGACTTTAGCGAATTCAGCGACTGCACGCTTGTCCTCGGTCGCCAAGGTATACACAGCGGCGGCTTCTTCAATCAAGAATTCATAGTTGCTCAGCCTTTGGAAATGATGGCCATCACGGACGACGCCAACCCATATTGGGGCAACGTCACATTCGATTATCCTGAACTCGCAGAAGCAGGCCCACCAATCTCTTCATCTCGCGCCGTCCGTTTCCTCGGACCTGAAGCGTTCGACGGCGAATTCGCCAGCCGACTCGGCGAGAACATCATCGCCGGGTTCGGCGAATGGCCAAGCCCAGAAAACGTCAGCGCTCAACGAGGCGTGATTCTTCCCTCGACCGTTGCATCCCAAGCAAAAGCCAATGTGGGAGACGTTCTTGACACCTTGACATTTGCTTACGTCGTTGACGAATCAACGCTCCTTGAAGCAACCGTGACAAACGAAAACTGCGCTGGAGAAGTCACTCCAGAACAGAATGAAATGGTTTACTGTCGCATGCCAATGACGGCAACGAACCTTACGGTGCTCGGCATCTACGAGCCCTGGGTTCTCGGAAACCCAACGCTCGGCCCGAACCCCATCTTCACAACGTGGGAAGTCCTCGAAGAAACACAGCGAGCCGCACTGATGGACAACGATCACATGTACCTCGGCGTCACCATTGACCGAGGTCAATTGCCAACCAGTTCAACAGCAGATGCTGCCGAATGGTTGGAGGACTTAGGCACCCGCGTTCAGGACGGAAATTATACTGATGAGGGCGTGGAATTGTATTACACCGACATCGTTAGCGGAACCATCACGTTCCTCAACATCTTCCTTGGCTTGATTCAAATTTTCGATTATATTATCATGATTCCAATCGTGATTCTCTCAATTGCCGTGTTGATTTACGGATTGGTGTTGTCCCTTGAACAACGCAGAAGAGAGGTCAGCATACATCGTGTGATTGGGGCGGATGGCAAACGGTTACAGAGCATGGTGCTCTTGGAATTGTTTGTCATGTCTTCGGTAGCATGGCTTGCCGGCTATCTGTTGGCTCTGTTTGCGGTGCCAATTGTTCTCTCGGCGGTCGGGTTCATGGAATTTAGAACGGGCGATTTCGATGTCAACCCTACGTTAGGTATCGGTTCGACGCTGTTCACTGCGATCACGACGCTGGGCCTAGCACTCCTGTTTGGCCGAAGCCGGACTCGAGATTTCATTGCCTTGGAAATTGAAGAAGGCGTGAAGAAAACAACCGCAAAATCGGAACCAAAGCGATGGCTTCACTGGCTCTCATTCCTGTTTGGTATGCTTGCAGTATCAGATGCGTGGCTCAAACTCAACGGCAGTGAAGACGGGCTTAACTTGAATTTCTTCATCAACGGTCTGCTCGGTCTCTTCGGACCTTTCGCTCTCTGGATCGGAGGCGCACTGCTGCTCGGACGAATCGGTGCGCGGGGCCCTCAAATCATGCAGTTGTTGCTCGGACGAACACCTCTTTTGAAGGACGTCAAGCGCGGCTTGAAGGGATCTGGTTCAGCAGAATCAGTCAACAGGCTTGCCGTCATCATGCTGCTGACGCTTTCAATCGTGACGCTCGCAGCTGTCCAAGGCTACACTGGGACACTGGTTGACGAGAAGACCGTGGATGCAACGGTTGGTGCAGATTTGCAAATAACCCTCGAACAACAATACTCTGAATCACAACTGCTTGACTTGGTCTCGAACTTCACTGATGCAGGCGTGACTGCAACGGCCACCACTGTTCCAACCTTGCTGTTGAGCGATATCAACGGCGGCGATAAGTTGCAAACATGGGTCCTCCTCGACAACAATGAAGATGTTCTGCGATGGAGCGAACAGGCGATACCCGGCGAGGATACGGACGATGCCATGGCTGCCTACAGCAACGGCGGCTTCTCTGCTGGTGAGGATGCTGCATATTCGCTTGATATTGCCGGGTCTGGCCGTGGCGACGAAAACCAACTGGACGACAAACTGCTCAAGCCATCGGACGCCAAAAGTGAAGAAATTACATTCCTTTGGGAGAAGTTAGAGTTTAATTTCACCTCAGGTGGTACAAATGAAACCGACCCGAACGCTCTGTTCGTTGCCTACTCCACATTGATGGAAGGTGATTGGTCAGGGTTAAATCTGTCAGGTCAAGACCTGAGTGGCCGTGATTTCGGTGCTGTGGATCTCACCGGTACCGACCTTTCGAACGCCAACCTTGCCGGGGCGAACCTCGAGCAAGCATTGCTTTTCGATACCAATTTAGACGGTGCAGATCTGTCTGAGGCTAACCTCAAAGACGCAGTGATTGTCAACTTTATCACCGGCTCCATGGAGGGTGCGAATTTCATCGGTGCAGACCTCAGCGGAGTGTTTGGCTTCGCCGACCTGTCAACGGCAACGCTCGGTAATGCAACTTGCCCGGATGGTACATTTGCCAACGAGACAGCCTGTGCATCCGGTCTGTCGTCGGTGCCACCGCCCCTGGCAGCGCCTCTGTTCTTTGCGGACAGCACTGTTCAAATTGTGATCACGCCGTTCACAACGGCCATTGATTACATGGGTGTGCATGAATACATACCAGGTTTCGTATCTCCAACAGTCAGTGAATCACTGATCATAGGCGAGTCTTCATGGCGCGCCTTGGTTGGTGCAGATGCGGTCGAGAACTATTCCTCAACCACGTGGATTGTCGAACTTGATGGTGTGGGCGGCGAAGCATTGGAAGCAATTGCATCAACAATGAAGGCTGACTTCAGAGTTTCCAACGTCTTAGACTGGTCGAGTTCTCACAAGGAGGTCGAACGCAATGGTGGGCTTATCTTTGGTACGCCAGGACTGCTTTCGCTTCAATTCGTTGTCGCAAGCGTGGCGGCCGTTGCATCGAGCTTTGTCTTCCTATCGCTGGTCTTGAGCCAACGCCAGAAGGAACTAGCAGTTCTTCAGGCCATCGGAGCCTCTCCAAATCAAATCATACGCTTGGTGCTGTTCGAGATCCTTTCAATCGTCATGGTCTCAATGGTGCTTGGAATTGGTCTTGGTATTGGCGTGGCTTTGTCCTTCAATGGATTCTTTGATATCTTCGGATTCATCTTCCAAATATTCGGAGGGTCTTCAACGACAATTGTGCGAACCTTGGTCTATCCATGGACGCAGTTGTTGCTGGTTTCACTGTCAGTGTTCACCGCAGTTGTCATCGCTTTGTTGGTGACCACACGGCGGGCACTCAAGTCGGATTTGGCCAGCGTGCTCAAGGGGGAGTGAAGGATGAAAGACAGTATTTTGAAAGCGGACGGCGTGTATCACGTGTATGAATCAAAAGCCGAGGACGGCAACGTCGTTGCGCTACGAGGCCTGCATATCGACATGAAAGAAGGTGAAGCCATCGCTGTTGTTGGCCCATCAGGGTCCGGAAAATCCACGCTCATGAAGTGCTTGGGTGGACTGATGAAGGCAAGCGCAGGCTCAGTCTCTCTTGCAGGGAACAACATGACCCGACTTACCGGTCAAGAACTGGTTGAATTGCGACAAAAAACCGTTGCGTTCATCTTCCAAGAAGGTAACTTGCTGCCCAACCTCAATGCCAGAGACAATGTTGCTCAACCGCTGCGTCATCAAGGGGTTTCTTCGAAGAAGTCGCTTCAACTCGCTGATGCTATGCTTACCCGGTTGGGTATGGGACACAGAATCAATGCACTACCGGCAATGCTGAGCGGTGGTGAGCAACAACGTGTTGCCATCGCCCGTGCACTGATTACTCAACCTCGTTTGATTCTGGCCGATGAGCCAACAGGTGCATTGGACCCCGTGACCAGCCGCGAAGTATTGGCGTTGTTCAAGGACCTGCACGTGAACGATGGAGTGTCCTTCCTCATCGTGACTCACTCGAAGGAAGTTGCAGCATTCGCTAACCGCTCTCTCGAATTGCGTGATGGAAGGTTTGTAGCCGAACACGGCGAAACGGTTAACGTTGAAGACCTCAGTAAAGACAGAGAATTGATCATTGACGAAACAGGTACCGTCACACTACCACCGGACTTGTTGGTTCGTTTGGGTGGAGCAGGTCGCTACACCGTTGGTAACGTCGCTAGTGGTTATCTTTCATTGCAAGGTGAAGCGGTGGAAGCAATGGGCAAGATGGAACTCTCTGCAACCTGCCCTGCATGCAAGCATGATTATGCTGATACCGACGACCAACTTTGCCCTTCGTGCGGTTCAAGTAGGCCGATGGTTGAGGTCAAAGCATGAAGCAATGGGTGGCGTTTGTGGGTTACTTGGAAGGTTTTTCCTTCCTCACAT
>Ga0222717_10003591_pt1 | contig 11608 bp, 10 predicted proteins | sample C33_18DmetaG_FD_165053 | JGI IMG/M metagenome (GOLD analysis project Ga0222717, IMG submission 165053) | Estuarine water microbial communities from San Francisco Bay, California, United States - C33_18D | ecosystem: Environmental > Aquatic > Marine > Unclassified | place: USA: California...
TATAACATATGAACAATTTTAAATATTCATTCTTACTATGGATATTGAGTATTTCATTCGTGTTTGCTCAACAAACGGTTACTGGTCTCGTTACAGATGACCAGGGTTTCCCACTTCCGGGTGCCACCATACTTGAAGTAGGAACTTCAAATGGTACTACCACCGATTTTGATGGTAATTTTACTATTGAAGTGGGTGACGATGCTTTTGTGTCTATTAGTTATGTGGGTTATCAAACATTAACTTTAGCCTCAAACGCTGACTTTTCTAAAATTTCACTTTCATCTTCAAATGCTCTCGAAGAGGTTGTTGTTACCTCGTTTGGTGTAACAAGAGAAAAGAAATCTTTAGGTTACTCCCAACAATCTGTAGGTGGAGATCAGCTTGTAAAAGCAAGAGAAACCGACATCTCGAATGCCTTAGCAGGTAAAATTGCTGGTGTACAAATCGTAGGAAACAACAGTTCTACTTTTGGTGCGAGTGCAATCAGACTTAGAGGTAGTGATGATGTGCTTTATGTTGTAGATGGTGTACGTATTTATACTCCAAACGATATTAACACAGATAATGTTGCTGATATTTCTGTCCTTAAAGGAGCTTCTGCAACAGCCCTGTACGGTCCAGAAGGACGAAATGGGGTAATCATTATTACATCCAAAACAGCAGAAAAAGGAAAAGCGGTAATCGAGCTTGACCAATCTATAGCTGTAAACCAGCTTGCACGACTTCCGGAGAATAACTCAAAAATTTTCCTTTTACAAGCAAACGATAAGGGGCTTTTGCTTGAAAGAAAAGATCCATTAAACTGGACTGAAGTTCGATTTTCGTTGGAAAGGTTAGGTTAACCAAGTAACTATCTCCTTTATTGAGAAAGTATTGAACACGATCAAAGGCTGCTTTGTATTGCTCATAAGCTAATGCATGTATTTTTACTTTGTTTTGTGTAAATACATCACGGGGTGTAGTGAAATTACTTTTTCCATTGATGTCAAAAAATACACCTTTATTAATTGCTTCTTGCTCAGAATAAACACGTGGTTTTTTCTTTTCAAAATCAACAAAAAAGAAAAAAGGCTCTCCCTTTTTGGCTTTCTGATTGATGGTTGAAATAAAGTTAACTTTCAAAATAGTTGTTGTCTTCTTGCAAAAATGAGATTACTCATTTCATTAGTTAAAGAAAATAATAATTCTCTAAACATTTGATGATCTTAATGACTAAGATGAATATGATATTGAACTCTTTTACTTAATCAAAAAAAACTGCTCAAATGAAGTGGTTTTTTTTACCTTTAAAACAATTAAAAATATGGATAAAGAAGAAATCTACGGAATTAGAGCAATAATTGAATGCATTAATTCCCAAAAACCCATTGATAAAGTTTGGTTATTAAAAGGGTCGCAAAGTGCACTTTACGAACAGCTCTTACACAAACTTCGTTCAAACAATATTCCGTTTAGTTTCGTTCCTGTAGAACGCCTGGAGCGCTTTTCTACAAAAAATCATCAAGGAGCTGTAGCACGGATAGCTGCACTGGCTACTCACGAAATGGAGCCTCTCATTGAAACTATTCTAGAAAAAAAAGAAAACCCACTCTTTGTGCTTCTAGACGGCATTACTGATACTAGAAATTTTGGAGCAATTTTACGCTCGGCAGCCGCTATAGGAGTAGATGCTATTTTTATCCCAAGTAGTGGTAGCGCTCCATTAAATGGAGATGTAGTCAAAACCTCAGCAGGTGGCGCCTTTCATGTTCCAATCTCCAAAGTCCAACACCTTAAAGATGTCGTCTATCTTTTAAAGGCTCATGACATTCCTACCCTTGCCCTTACAGAAAAAGCAACCGAGACCATATTTAAAAAAGACCTAAAAGGTCCCATAGCTGTTATTTTTGGAGCAGAGGATGTGGGCATTTCTTCTGGACTGTTAAAAGTTCTGGACGACCAGGCCAAACTTCCTATGGAACATACCATAAACTCACTCAACGTCTCTGTGGCCTGTGGAGTTCTCTTTTACGAAATTGTGAGACAACGTAGCTAGTTTAAAAAAGAGCTATATTTAGGTCATGAATACTCCTTTGGCAGAACGAATGCGCCCTAAATCCCTCGCCGAATATTTCGGGCAAGACCATCTTGTAGGACCCAAAGGAAGTCTGACACAAATGATTAAAAATGGCGTGTTTCCTTCCTTAATTTTTTGGGGACCCCCTGGGACTGGAAAAACAACCCTAGCACAACTGCTCGCTCTAGAAAAAGAACGTCCTTTTTATCAGCTTTCTGCCATCAATGCCGGAGTCAAAGAAATTCGAGAAATCATCCAAAAGGCAGAAAATTCTGGAGGACTCTTTAGTAGTAAAAGCCCTATCCTGTTTATAGATGAAATACACCGTTTCAGTAAATCACAACAAGACTCCTTACTGAATGCAGTAGAAAAAGGTATTGTAACACTGATAGGAGCTACTACTGAAAACCCCAGTTTTGAAGTGATCAACGCGTTGCTCTCCCGCTGTCAAGTCTATACACTCAATACCTTGGCAAAAGAAGATCTAGAAAAAATTCTAGAGCACGCACTCAGGAAAGATTCGGTTTTAAAAGAATACAACTTGGAAATCAAGGAAACCGATGCGCTAATAGAACTTTCTGGAGGTGACGCTCGAAAATTACTCTCTCTTTTGGAGCTTGTCCTCCAAACACAGCAAACAAAACATATTGAGCTCAACAATGCACTTGTCTTTGATACGGTTCAAACTCAAACCGTTCTTTTTGATAAAAATGGAGATTTTCATTACGACATCGTTTCTGCCTTTATCAAATCAATTCGAGGCAGTGATCCCAACGCTTCAGTATATTGGCTTGCTCGAATGATCGAAGCAGGAGAAGACATCAAATTTATCGCTAGAAGGATGCTCATACTCGCAGCAGAAGACATTGGAATTGCAAATCCAACGGCACTCGTTTTAGCAAATAGTACATTTCAGGCTGTGGCCTCGGTAGGCTATCCTGAAGGAAGAATTTTACTCAGTGAGTGTGCTGTATATCTAGCCACCTCACCCAAAAGCAATGCCTCATACAAGGCCATAGACGCGGCATTGGAGCAAGTAAAAGCTACTGGAAATCTTCCTATTCCTCTTGCTCTAAGGAATGCACCAACCCAATTGATGAAAGAAATGGGGTATGGAACAGGATATAAATACGCGCACGACTTTGAAAATCAATTTGCAGCACAGGAATTTTTACCTGAGGAAATAAAAGGAACCAAATTATACGATCCGGGGAAAAATCCAAAGGAGGAAAGTATTCGAGATTTTCTAAAAGTACGCTGGAAAGACAAGTACGGCTACTAATTTCTTTTCCAAAAGAAAGGAGTAAATAATATCAAAATGGTAAAAAGCTCCAATCGACCTAAAAGCATCAAAAAACTTGCCCACCACTGCCCCCAAACAGGCAGGGAAGCATAAGTGCTACTAGGTCCAAATTCTCCCAGTGCAGGACCCACATTCCCTAAAGTAGAAGCTGCTACGCCAATAGCAGATTCAAAATCAAATCCCATAAAGCTAAAGCCGAGTGCTCCAATAATAAAACTCAACATATACAAAATGAAAAATCCTAAAATATTATAAGAAATCGAATCACTTACTGTCCTTTTATTGTATCGAGCTTGGATAATGGCATTAGGATGTAAAGCACGTTTAAATTCTAAGAGCCCACTTTTGATCATCAGCAAGTGGCGCACCACCTTTACTCCTCCAGAAGTAGAACCAGAAGAACCTCCTAGGAACATAAGCCCAAAGAAAACTACTGTCACAAAGGGAGTCCATTGCGAAAAATCAGCTGTAACAAAACCTGTTGTAGTAATCACTGATACTACTTGAAAAATGATAGCACGAAAAGTGGATTCTATCCCTTCTACAGAAAATGAAGAAACAATATAAGGACTTGAAAAAATAGCAATACTTACCAGGATTGAAAAGAAAAGTATAAATCGGATGTATAGTCGAAACTCTTCATCTTTAAAAATTTTTTGAAACTTTCGAGTAAACGCGAAATAACTCAACACAAAATTGGTTCCGGCCAAAAACATAAAAAAGACAATAATATACTGAATCAGTGGGTTGTCATTCCAAAAGGCAATACTGTTGTTTTTTGTGGAAAAGCCTCCAGTAGAAAGTGTACTCATCGCATGATTGATGGCGTCAAAAAAAGACATCCCTGCAACATACAATAAGAAAGTTTCTATTAAAGTATAGGCAAGATAAATAAGCCACAAGCGTTTTGCTGTATCTGTAATTCTAGGGTGCAACTTATCCCCAGCTGGGCCAGGTGCTTCTGCTGAAAAAAGCTGAATTCCACCTATACCTAGAAAGGGTAAGATTGCAATGGCCAAAACAATGATCCCCATTCCCCCTATCCAATGGGTTGTACTTCGCCAAAATAAAATTCCTTCTGGAAGTACTTCTATGTCTTCAATTAGGGTTGCTCCCGTAGTAGTATACCCTGACATTGTTTCAAAAAAACTAGAACTGAAATCTCCTATAGCCCCCGAAAGAAGATAAGGAGTTGTCCCAGAAAGCGCCATCAAAATCCATCCAAGACTCACAATCAAATACCCTTCACGTTTGTGGATTTGTTTTTCATAATGCCTTCCAAAAAGCATCAATAAAGCGCCAAGTGACAATACCACAAAGGAAGCTAAGGTGATCTCAAAAGTAACCCCATCCTGATACACAAAACTAATCAGAGCGGAAATAAGCATTAAACCTCCATTAAAGAGTAATAAAACACCCATTAAAAAGACCACAATTTTATAATTGAAAGAATGCATCGTATCCTTATAAAAACAAACGCTCTATGCGTTTTAACGATCTGGGCAAACAACAAACTACAATTCGATCTCCAGGATGAATAGTATAATCTCCCAAAGCTATTATCCCCGTACCCTCTTTGATTACTCCTCCTATTATTGCTGTTCTTGGAAAATCAATGTCTTTAATTTTGTAATTGGCCACTTTAGAATTGGCATTAACCACAAACTCTAAAATTTCAACGTTGAGGTTGTTGAGAGTCGTCATATCTACAACCTCCCCCTTTCGAACATACCTAAAAATTGTATTTGCCGTCAGTAGTTTCTTATTGATAAGAGTATCGATTCCAATGGAGTAAGACAGTTGAAAATAATCCATATTCTCAACTAGGGCAATAGTCTTTTCCACTTTCTTACTGTGTGCCATTAGGCAACTCATGATATTGGTTTCAGAATTTTCCGTTACTGATATAAAGGCATCCATACCCAACAGATTCTCTTCTTCTAGTAATTCTGCATTTCTCCCATCCCCATGAATAACTAAAGCATTAGGAAGTAAATCAGCTATCTCAAACGCTTTTTTCTTGTTTTTTTCAACTAATGTGACATTAAACTTCTTTTCACACAACTCTCGAGCTGTATTGTATCCAATGCGTCCTCCGCCCAAAATCATCACGTTTTTTATAGAAGCTTTGGTTTTTCCAGTCAATTTGTACAACTCCTCTACCCCTTCCTTTAAAGTAATGAAGAATACCGTATCGCCTTCTTTAAAACAAGCATCTCCTCGGGGTATTTGGGTAATTTGAGTCCCTTTTCTTTGGATGGCAACGGGCATAAAATGAACGTTAGGAAAAATAGAAGCCGCTTCTTTTACAGATTTCCCTACAAAGGGAACATCTTTTTCCAAACGAGTTCCAATTAGGGTCAAGGCTCCTCCCTCAAACTCATAACTATTAGAAAAAGCCGACTGATCCAACAACTGTTGAATTTCCTCAGCGGCTAACTCTTCGGGAGAAATTACTTCATCTACTCCCATATTTTGAAAACTAATAGAATCTTGTGCTTTGATCAGTTCGATATTTGAAATACGAGCAATGGTTCGCTTGCTACCTAATTGTTTTGCCAAAGCACAAATAGTAATATTAATAGACTCTTCCGCTGTGACCGCAATGAAAAGATCCGAACTCCCAACTTTTGCCTCCTCCATTAGAGACAAGGACATTGCATCGCCACGAATCGCTCGAATATCCAAATGGGATTCTGCATAATTGAGCCGGTCTTTATCAGTATCTATTAAGGTAATATCTAGCGACTCATAGGAAAGTAGTTTGGCTAGGTGGAATCCTACTTCTCCTGCACCAGCAATAATTATTTTCATCTGTGAGTAATTAATTTTAAACTCTTTGGATGGAATATGCCGATAATTACTTCAGCTGATATTGCATTAATTGTCTTAACTGATTTCATAAAAAGAATTGAAATACATTGCAAATATACGAATATTCGCAATCGGGATCTAAAAACTAGAATAACATGCTCTTCAAATCATTATCTTTGAACCCGCTATGAAACAATCTGTAAAACCCAATCCAAATAATCCTGAAACTAAAAAAAAGCAGGTAACCCAAATGTTTAATGGCATTTCGAGAAGCTACGACACCCTAAATCGAATTATCACTTTGGGCGTTGATGTACTTTGGAGAAAACGAGTAGTGCGAGAAATTCAAAAACACAAACACGATGTCCTCTTAGACATTGCCACTGGTACGGGAGATTTAGTTATAGCCCTTTCTAAATTGAAAACCAAAAAAATCATAGGCCTAGATATTTCTCCTGGTATGTTGGAGATTGGAAAGCAAAAAGTAAAAGCAGAAGGACTGGATCAGAGAATCGACATGCAGCTTGGAGATTCAGAAGCTTTAGCCTATGACGACAATACCTTTGATGGAGTTACCATAGCTTTTGGAGTACGAAACTTTGAACACCTCGACTTGGGGCTTCAAGAAATTTGTAGAGTCCTTAAACCTCAGGGCACCCTTGTCATTTTGGAAACAGCAGTCCCTCAAAATCCAATACTTAAATCACTGTATTCTTTTTACACCCAAAAGGTGATGCCTTTTATTGGTAAAATGTTTTCTAAAAATCGAACTGCTTATCAGTATTTATCGGATTCTGCAGCAGCTTTTCCTTGTGGAAAAGCATTCCACAATATTTTAAAGAAAAATGGGTTTATATCCATAGAAGATTTCCCACAAACCTTAGGGGTTGCTTCTATATATGTTGGTAAAAAACCGTAACTATTTAGGTAGAATAGCTTGCCTCATTCTTTGTTTATGTGCAAGCAAAGTGTTAGCACAGTATCCTGTGGTAAGAGAACGGATCCAAAATCTTCCGAATTTTGACAAAAGAACTGTACACTATGGTTATTTCCTAGGAACCAATCAATACGACTTTAAATTTGAATACATCACTTCATACTACAAAAAACTGATGTATAAAGATATTGAAGTAAATCAAACAAAAGGATTTAACGTAGGCCTTATAGGAGATTTGAGAATCAATGATTTTTTTAATTTGCGTTTTGAACCTGGACTTTATTATAATCAGAGAGAACTAGTCTATCCTGAATATCCAGAATTTACTAGGGAATCAGATCTCAGAAGAGAGGTCAAATCAACCTATATACACCTTCCTCTCTATGTTAAAATTAACACCAAAAGAATAAATAACTTCCGTCCTTTCCTTTTGGCAGGGGTTTCTACTGATTTTAATCTTTCGAGTAATAAAAAAAACACAGATGACAATGCCAGTAATGTATTTAGAACTACATCCCAAAATTTGAATTACGAGTTGGGACTCGGCTTTGAGTTTTATTTATACTATTTTAAGTTTTCTCCATCGCTACGTGGGGTTTTTTCTCTTCAAAACGAATTGATTCCCGATGCAGCAGAAGAAAGCCCTTGGACAGGGAAAATTGTGAACATGTTCAGCCGTGGGATTTGTTTAATCATCACCTTTGAGTGATTTGGTTTTTCTGAAAATTTCACTTAAAAAAATGGCCGAAGCCGCGGCTACGTTTAAACTTTCCGCACCTCTTCCTGAACGTAGATTAGGTATCGCTATTTTAGCATCCAATACTTCATTTACGGCATCTGAAAATCCATGAGATTCACTTCCAAAAACATAAGTGGCTGCCGTAGGAAGTTGAATCTCATATAGTGAATCTCCTGAACCATCGGCTCCAAATACAGGTTTTTCTAAAGCAGAGAGATAGGATGCCAGATCCTTTTCATAACGACAAGAAACTCTTACAATAGAACCCATAGAAGCTTGAACTACTTTAGGATTAAAACAATCTACAGTTTCTGCGCTACAAATCAATTCATCCACACCAAACCAATCACACAATCGGATGATTGTTCCCAAATTTCCAGGATCGCTTACCGCATCCACAGCTATGGTAACCGCAGAAGGTTGAACATTTGGCCTAGAGGGAATTTCAAAAACACCCAAAAGTGGACTCGGGGTTTTAAAATGAGTTATCTGTTTCATGGTTTTCAAGTCCACAGTAAGGGCGTGGGAATGGAAGTGTTCTTCTAGTGTAAATAAAGAATTGCATTTCCAAGAAGAACTTAACAGCTCTTCAACAACTTTTACTCCCTCAGCAACAAAAAGCCCCAACTGCTGTCGGTATTTTTTTTGCTTTAATTGGAGGATTTGTTTGCGTTGACTCTTACTGACCATAAAAATGACTTATTTTTGAAGCTTTAAACAAGTTTAGTGTATCGCCTCCTCACAAAATTAGTCATTCTCTTCGTCATCATCCTAACTTTAGGTGCATGTTCTGGAACACGTGTATTCAAAAATCAAGGCGCTATAATCGAACGCAACGAAATTTATGAAGCTACGCGTTTGTCAAAAAACGATCCATTACATTTTATAATTACCACTCCCTCCAACAAAAAATTTCTAGGAATTCCCCTAAAAAAAATCCTTTATGAAGCAGCACATCCCGATCCAAAAGGACAGTTTGAAACTTGGCTCAATAAAAAAGAGAAAAGAAAAAAGCGTTTGGCCAATTGGATTTCGCAAAAGCAAATTAATGCACTGAGTAATTACGGAGAAAAATTTAATGATTGGTTAAAAAAAACAGGCGAACCCCCAGCCCTTTTGGATAGTACCGCTATTGATGTTTCAGAAAATAGAATTGTCCAATACTATAAAAACCTCGGCTACTACGATGTAGAAGTCAATACCGAAACTCAAAAGATTGACAACCAAAAACTCATTTTAAAATACCTCATCCAACCCAATCAAAAATACCTCATCGATTCGATCACCGCTGCGATAGAATCGCCTCAACTTGCGCGTTTGTATGAAGAAAATATAACAGATCAGATCATCCAAAAAGGAACTCCTTTTGAAATCAACAAATTTGAAGAAGAAAGAGAGCGCTTGTTTTTACTTTTTCGCAATAACGGGGTGTATAATTTTCAACAAAATAGTATCCAGTTTACAGCAGCTATAGATAGTACAGGAAAAGATTTGAAAATTCCCGTCAATATAAGGATCGAAAATATTCAACAACGCATCAATGATACCCTAGTTAAAATCCCTTATACCCAATACAAAATTAAGGACATCGATGTCTTTATTGACCATCTAGATTCGGATAATAGTATTCCTCAGTTCACCGATTCATTAACTTACAAAAACATAACCCTATATAGTAAAGGTCCACTAAAATACAGTCCCAAAGCGATCAACTCTGGAATTTCAATACAACTAGGAGATCTGTATAGTGATGAAAAACGGAATTTGACCTATCGCTACTTTACTAATTTAAAAAACTTCAAATATCCTAGCATAAGTCACACTACCATTCCAGAAGAAAACAATGCGCTAAAGGCCTCCATTTTGCTCACACCCAGAGAGCGTTTTTCGTTAGGATTTGATTTGGACTTATCTCATTCGAACATCCAAGATTTTGGGATTGGTCTTGGTGGCGGTTTAGGCATTCGAAACGTATTCCGTGGAGCTGAACTTTTAGAAGTAAATCTAAAAAATACCTTAGGAGCCTCAAGAGATATTGCCCAAAGTGGCGATCAGTTTTTTAACCTTTTTGAATTGGGTGCCGATGTAAAACTCAGTGTTCCTAGACTGCTTATTCCATTTAGTAAAAAAGATTGGATTTCTTCAGAAAAAGCACCACAAACTGAAATTATTTTGGGAACCAGTATTCAGGAAAACATTGGTTTGGACAAACAGTTTTTTAAAGGGACGTACCAATTTGATTGGCAACCCAACACTAAAAAAAGACTACAATTCAAATGGATCGATCTTGAATTTGTAAACAACAGAAATTTGTCCAACTACTTCAATGTCTATCGAAACTCCTATGACCGCCTAAATCGCATTGCACAAGAATACAACACCGAAACAAGTAATGTGGATTCTTCTGGTAATTTGACTATTCCTGAGGGTACAAGTCGATTTATTGATATCGTTCTAAACAATGAAACCCCATTGACTATAGAGGACGAAGCATTTAAAACAGTAAATACTGTCAAAGAACGCTTAGACCGACTCACAGCAAACAACCTGATTTTAGGATCTTCTGTTAGTATGAACTTAAATAGCCAAGAAAGTGTTTTTGACAATAATTTTTATCAGCTAAGGTGGAAATTAGACTGGGTAGGAACTCTATTAAACCAATTTTTAAAAAATATTGATGCCAACCAAAATGAGTTGAATCAAAACGTCCTTGGGGGAGTGAGTCCCTCCCAATACATTAAAACGGAACTGGACTATATCAAACACTGGTCTTTAGGCAGAGAACGTGTTTTTGCATTGCATGCCTTTACGGGAATTGCTGTGCCTTTTGGAAATGCTACAAATATTCCCTTTGCGCGCTCTTATTTTTCAGGAGGAGCTAATGACAACAGGGCATGGAAAGCCTATAAGCTAGGACCTGGGAGCAGTAGTAATATCAATGAATTTAACGAAGCAAATTTTAAATTGGCTTTTAATTTGGAATACCGTTTTCCATTGACAGGGCCATTGAAAGGAGGACTCTTTATCGATTTGGGAAATGTGTGGAACCTTTGGGATGACATAGAAGACCCCGCTATGAAATTTGAAGGCTTAGAAGACCTCACAGAAATTGCTATTGGTTCTGGATTTGGACTGCGTTATGACTTTGATTTTTTTGTATTTCGATTCGATACTGGTTTCAAAACCTACAATCCAGCCCTTCCTTTAGATCAAAGGTGGTGGACTGAATACAAATTTCAAAATGCCGTTTTTAATATCGGGATTAATTATCCATTCTAAAATCAAATAAGTTTCTATTTTTGCACCAAACCAAAATTGATGAATCATTCTATCCCCTCCGGAGTAATCACCGGAATCCAAGTGCAAGAAGTTTTTAAGCTTGCCAAAGCAAAGGCTTTTGCCCTTCCCGCAGTAAACGTAATTGGAAGTAACACTATCAATGCTGTATTGGAAACTGCCGCTATGCTCAATAGCCCTGTAATCATACAGTTTTCAAATGGAGGCGCCCAATTCAATGCAGGAAAAGGCCTTTCAAACGAGAACCAAAAAGCAGCTATAGCAGGTGCCGTAGCAGGCGCAAAACACGTACACGAACTAGCCGAAGCTTACGGAGCGACGGTCATTTTGCACACGGACCATTGTGCAAAAAAACTTCTCCCCTGGATCGATGGGTTGTTGGACGCCAGTGAAGCTTATTTTAAGCAACACGGCAAGCCCTTATACAGCTCCCATATGATTGATCTTTCCGAAGAACCC
>Ga0222717_10003596_pt1 | contig 11602 bp, 9 predicted proteins | sample C33_18DmetaG_FD_165053 | JGI IMG/M metagenome (GOLD analysis project Ga0222717, IMG submission 165053) | Estuarine water microbial communities from San Francisco Bay, California, United States - C33_18D | ecosystem: Environmental > Aquatic > Marine > Unclassified | place: USA: California...
TGATCGAAGATAAATCGATAGCTGATTTTCTATGCATGTCGTTGCAAGATGCGGAAGCCTTTATCGCCGCGCTTCAAGCTGATGCTAAGTATGCGACGGTTGGCGATGCGATTCATGGCTTGGCTGAGCGATTATCGTTTCTCAATAAGGTGGGCTTGAGCTACCTAACTTTAAATCGCAGTTACGCCACCTTAAGTGGTGGTGAGGCTCAGCGGGTCCGCTTGGCCACGCAGCTGGGGATGTCGTTGATCGGGGTGGTTTATATTTTAGATGAGCCGAGTATCGGACTACATCCGCTCGACAACCGTCGCTTGATTCAGACGCTGCAGGACTTACGCGACCGCGGTAATTCGGTATTGGTGGTGGAGCACGATGCGGATACTATGCGTGCGGCTGATCATTTGATCGAACTTGGCCCAGGCGCCGGCATCGAAGGCGGTAAACTTATTTTTGAAGGTGAGCCAGAGGCATCTTATTTGGATGATTCGAGCCGGTCGGGCGCATTTTTAAGTGGGCGCCAGCGTGTTCAAAAAATTGCAGACCCACGACATCCGACTGGAGAGTGGCTGACAGTCAAAGAGGCGACAGAGAATAATTTGCAATCAGTCACTGCGTCATTTCCGGTGGGGTTATTAACTGTGGTCTGTGGCTTATCTGGCTCGGGGAAGAGCACTCTGGTCAATGATATTTTGGCGAAGGCGGCAGCGTTGAAATTGAACCGTGCAAAATCGATTCCTGGAAAGCACACACGTGTCGAAGGCTTGGAGTACTTTAATACAGTGGTGCAAGTGGACCAGTCACCGATCGGACGAAGCCCACGTTCCAACCCTGCGACGTATACGAAGCTGTTTGATCAACTACGGGATCTTTATGCAAAGTGCTCGATCGCAAAGATTCGTGGCTACAAACCGAGTCGCTTCAGTTTTAATGTTTCGGGCGGGCGGTGTGAGCGTTGTAAGGGCGATGGTGTGATTAAGTTGGATATGCAGTTTATGGCGGACGTGTATTCAGAGTGCACGAGTTGCTGCGGGCAACGCTACAACCGTGAGACTTTGGATGTACGCTTCAAAGGTTTAAGTATCGCAGATGTCTTAGCGATGAGTGTCGATGAGGCTTTAGCAGTTTTTGATAAGCAACCACGTATCGCCGAGAAGCTACGCACGCTCTCTGATGTGGGTCTTGGATATATGAAGGTCGGTCAGCCTGCGACAACTCTGTCTGGAGGAGAGGCGCAGCGAATTAAATTGTCCTTAGAGCTGAGTAAGCGCCAGCAGGGGAAAACGCTATATATTTTAGATGAGCCCACCACGGGGCTGCATTGGTTGGATGTGCAACGGCTGATGGATTTACTTTTTAAGCTCCGCGATGCAGGCAATACTATTTTGATTATTGAGCATGATCTGGATGTGATTCGGCTCGCGGATTGGGTGATCGAATTAGGCCCAGAAGGTGGTGCTGGTGGTGGCGAGATTGTCTACGCAGGAGATGTCGCTAGCTTCGTGCAGGGCAGTGATACGCCGACGCAGCAGGTGTTCTCAAATCTGTAGTTGGTAGCTTTGTAAACCCTGATGCAAAGAGCGAAAGGCGCAGTTTTAATCCGGATTATGCATTCAAAAAGTGATTGTATGGGTCTAGCTGGTATTTAGATGGGCTGACCGTTGTTTCATCGTTCACCCAAACGGTGAACTTACCGATTGAGTATTGCGATAAGTCCGTGGCGCCTTTTGGAGGCATGACTGTGATCAAGCGATTTTTAGATCAAGTGGGTATACGCGAGAAGCTTGGTTCTCTTGATTTAGCTTCTCCATGGTCGAATTGGGGTTATCGCCGTGAGTAAATCATCGAGAGTTTTTGGCTTAATATATGGACTGGAGCGAGTCGTTACATGCATTGTAATTCGCCAGGTGAAGACTGAATGTGCGGTTGTGCAGTTGTCTCACAAAGTACGCTAAGCTCACAAAGGTATGGTAGCTTAACGTTTAGGCTTTTCAGGAGATCTCGTCGATTAGCGGGGATGGCATTGATATCTGTTGGGAGCGTTGGATTTGCTTTTTGCTTTTGGGAGGGACGACCTCCGTGTCGTCCGGTACCGATGCGTGAGAGTCTGACAGGATTATCAGCTCTTGGAGACTCCTAGATTTTCATGTAGTTTTAAAAGTCCCCGTGGTCGACACGGAGGTCGACCCTCCCCAACAGAATAGCCGCTCAATTAGGCTCAGAATATTTTCCCGCAGAGGCGCAGGGGCGCGGAGTGAACACGCCCCTGGCTTTATGAAATAGAACTGCCCATACTGATGACAGAATCAATCTCTCACAAAGTTCACGGAGCTCACAAAGACCAATGCTCGTAATAGGGGAAGCACTCAAAAAAAGTCTCTCATTTTAATCGGACTAGATTTTCTGCAAAACGTAACCGTTAAGCTACTATCCCTTTGTGAGCTTAGCGTGCTTTGTGAGAGACCCCTGCACATCCCCAGCTTAATGCATAATCTGGGGCCGCGGCCGATGCGTGAGAGTCTGACAGGATTATCAGCTCTTGGAGACTCCTAGATTTTCATGTAGTTTCTAAAGTCCCCGTGGTCGACACGGAGGTCGACCCTCCCCAACAGAATAGCCGCCCCATTAGGTTCAGAATAGTATCTCCCCGGTAATTGACTAAGAACCTTGTGAGACATTGATTTTGTCATCAGTATGGGCAGTTCTATTGCAAAAAGTCGGTTAATTTGAGTCTATATGTTGTTATTTTCGGTTGAAATATTGCGTGCAGTGGTTGCACAACCATTGTACTGCGTACAACGGCTCACAAGCACGATATGTGATGCGATAACCCAGTTGGCGACTGTGGTTTGGTCACGACTAGTTTATATCATGATGGTCTATTTTACCCTGCCCAATGCCTTCTCCACATCGGCGCCGCTGGGTTCCTGGAAGGCGCTGAGTTGGAACTCGGGTAGAATTGAAAGCAGGTGATCAAAAATGTCTCCTTGAATATCTTCGTAGTTGGCCCACGCGATATCGTTAGCGAACGCATAGAGCTCGATCGGCAGGCCTTTTTCGTTTGGCGCGAGTTGGCGTACCAGCAGCGTCATGCCGCTCGTATGGATTTTCGGGTGGTTGCGTAAGTAGGCTACGCAATAAGCGCGGAAGGTGCCAACATTGGTGAGACGGCGGCCATTGATGAGTTCAGAGAGATCGTCCCCGACGTCATCATTGTGCTGTTGTATGTCGCTCAGCTTTTGCTCTAAGTAGGGGCCTAAGATGCGTATGCCTTTGAAGCGATTGAGTAGTGATTCATCGGCAAATTGAATAGTGCGTAGATCGATGTTGAGTGAGCGCTTGATGCGGCGTCCACCGGATTCGCTCATGCCGCGCCAGTTCTTGAAAGAGTCAGAGATCAGTGAGTAGGTTGGAATCGTGGTGATTGTCTTGTCCCAGTTCTGCACTTTGACAGTTGTTAGAGACACATCGATTACGTCTCCATCTGCTCCGCGGCAGGGCATTTCGATCCAGTCGCCGACCATGACCATGTTGTTCACCGAGAGTTGAAAGCCTGCGACGAGGCCGAGGATTGCATCCTTAAAAATGAGGAGTAGGATGGCGGTGACGGCACCGAGCCCAGAGAAGAATACGAGTGGTGATTTACCTAACACCGCGGACAGTATAAAGATGCAACCCACTAGGTTGATCACCAGCTTCGCGGCCTGAATGAAGCTCTTTGCTGGAAAGCGCTTACCGACAGGTAGTTGGTCCCAAATCGAGCGGGCGAAGTTCAGCACGCCATCGATAATGAAGAGGGCGATGATGATGAGGTAGGTATTAACCGCAACTTGACAGATCGTGATGATTTGCTCGTGTCCATGAAAGAGTGAGGGTGCAAAGACTTGGATAATCGCCGCAGGAACAATATGTGAAAAACGAATGAGGACTCGGTGTTCGGCGAGTTTGTCGTCCCATTGTGCACCTGATTTATTAATCAGCGGGTGAATGATTGAGGCAATGAAGCGCTTGGTTGCGCAGTTCGCGAACCATGCAAGTAAGGCCAAGCAGAGTACTGCGAGGCCGAGCCCGAGGGGTTGGGCAATTGCTTCACTTAGTTTAAATTGTAGGAGCCAAGAGGAGATATTTTCTGCAGTCACAGCAAGTATCACTGACTAATTTGTCCAACTATTACAATGATAGAGAGAAATCGTGACTACAGTTTTATTTAATTTATTTAGGGTACTTTATTTCAAGTAATACGTAATGTAGCCTAAATATCTTATTTTAGACACAATTCATCAGTTAGTAGGGTTAAATTGGCGCACGAAATGAGGTAAATATAAACACTATTAATAGTGTTTATCTCCTCTCAAAAATACGCTATATTTGCTTAGAGATTGGCTTGCCTGAGTGACGATCTGGTGTTTTCTCCTCAGTTCAATGCGCATTTTAATTCTACTCAGCTGCTTTTTTCTTTCATCATTGCTCGGTACTTTTGCAGAGACTAGCAATGCATTGGCAGTGCAACGTATTCTTGAGCGTTATACAGAAAGCTTGGGTGGGCCGCGTATGGTTGAAGCTCTGTCGTCCTTAAGTATCGAAGGAGTTCAGACGCAAGGGGGACAGCGTTATGATTTTTTGATACGTAAAAAGCGTCCCCATGCGATCCGTTATCACATTAGCCTAGGAGATAATTCGATTATTTGTGGTCGTAACAAGGGTGCGGGGTGGCAGCGCACTAAGGTTAATGATTTAGTCTCGATTGAAGACTTATCGGCAGATCAGTCTGAGTTGCTCGCAGCAGAATCTCAGTTTGATAGTCCATTATTTCGTCACCTGGAGAAGCCCTGGAACTCGATTTCGTTGTTGGGCAATGAACAATTGGGAGAGACGCATGTAACCGTTTTGGAGATTAGGCAATTTAGTGAGCCTTTTAGGCGCTATTATTTAAATTCAAGGAGTGGGGTAATTGTTAAGCGCGTGCAAATTCACTCAGATGGATCAGATGGCGTAGAGACATCGTATCGTGATTATCGCGAGGTATACGGCTATCAGTTTGCCTATGAGATAGAGAATCGTATTGGGGACCAGCTGCTTTCACTGGTTGAGATTGACACGATCAAGGTGAACCCCGGGTTGTTAAACTTTTATTTTGAGAGACCGTTAAACTAGCAGTCAGCTTGGTGTTGGTCTACGAGGCTTGGTGACGTTCCTGAGGTAAAGTAGTTACGAAGCAGATTAGTTGTTGCCGATCTGTTTGTCGTCGAGCTTACCTTTTAGTTTTAGATCGAGTTTGAGTCTTTGTATTTCGGCTCGCAGAAAGCGCTCAAACTTTTCATAGCGCGCCAATATTTCGCGGGTTTCGAGGAGCTCTTGCTTAAGTGTGGCAGACGAGCACAAGGTGTAGATCGCGAGATCGAGGGCCTCTTCGGGTTCGTTGATATGACTTAAAAAGTTGAGCACTTCTTGCGGAATTCCGGCACCTAGGCGGCGCTGGGTTTGGATTAAGTTAAGCAGTCGGTCCTTAATCGTTGCAATCTTGTCCTCGGTTCCACCTTGCTCACTGAGAATTTGGTGAATGAACGCTTTGCGGTACGGTTCTTCGGCTAGAATGGATTCGAACTCAATGCGGGCGAGCCCCTGTAGTACGAGATTAGAGCTGCCATCCGAGTTCTGTTTGCAGGCGCGCACCACGCCGATGCCAGCGATCGCATACGACGTTTCCGCATCTGCCGCTGCTTTGCTTCGCTCATCCAGAGTCGCGATTGCGAAGATGCGGTCGCTGTTGAGAACGTCGCTGAGCATTTGTTTATAACGATTCTCGAAAATGAAGAGTGGCATCATCGCTTGCGGAAACAGCACAGCGTTGCTCAAAGTCATGACAGGTACGGCGGCGGGAATTTCGATATCGTGAGTCATGATCGGCAATTGGATGTGCTTTTGCGGTTCTGGTCTAGTGCCACTCATCTGGATGCAGTCTGGATGGATCCGGGTCGTGTGCTTCGGCGTAGTAGACGGCCATTCGGAAGTAGCGAATACGATCTTCAGGAATCGAATTGTTCTTGCTGGTTGCTTCTTCAAACAGCACCTCAGGCGCACGGCCTTGAAGTTCGTATATTTCTCGGATGCCGATATCAATGAAGTTACGCGCAACCTCGACAGTCATGCGTGGAATACGCATCAACGTAGAGTTGAGAGCCTCATAATCGACTTTTTTCTTTTTCTTTACCGGAAGCATTGAGTGTAGTTGAAGCTACATTCTGATGAAATGCAATCTGTTCGGAGACGTTGAATGATATTTGTGACACAACGGTGGGACAGCACTGCTTGGGTGTGACACAAACTGTGACAGCATGGCTCTTAGTTGTGGTACTAATGCCCTTGGAATTTCCCACTAATATATAAAAGTAGTTAATATACAGCAACTTATATTTTATTTATGCGTATGGCATCGCATTTGCTATCACATTGGCATGGGTAAAATAATTGGAATCGACTTAGGTACAACAAACTCCTGCATGTCCGTAATGGAAGGTGGCGAATCTGTTGTCATACCAAATTCGGAGGGTGCACGCACTACTCCTTCTGTTGTGGCTTTCGCCAAAGATGGTGAACGTCTGGTTGGCCAGGCGGCAAAACGCCAGGCTGTGACTAATCCTAGTAATACGATCTTCTCTGCGAAGCGTTTCATCGGGCGTAAGTTCACTGAAGTACAAGAGGAGGCAAAAAGTCTCCCTTACGAAATTGTTGAAGGTAAGAATGGCGACGCTTACATTGGCTGTGAAGTCAAGGGCAAGCAAGAGCAGTTCGCACCAGAGCAAATCTCAGCGATGATTTTGCAGAAGCTCAAAGCAGACGCCGAAGCATACCTTGGTGAAACTGTGACTGAAGCAGTTATCACTGTACCTGCTTACTTTAACGATGCGCAGCGACAAGCAACCAAAGATGCCGGCCAAATCGCTGGTTTGGATGTGAAGCGTATCATCAACGAACCGACTGCCGCAGCACTCGCCTACGGTCTCGATAAGGGCCAAGACGAAGTGATCGCTGTATATGACCTTGGCGGTGGTACGTTTGATGTGTCGATCCTCGAAATCGGAGATGGAGTCTTTGAAGTGAAGGCAACCAATGGTGACACGCACCTCGGTGGTGATAATTGGGATAGCGCACTCATCGACTTTCTTGTCGAAGACTTTAAGAAAGAGCAGGGCATTGACTTGCGTACGGATAAGATGGCACTACAGCGCCTGAAGGAAGAAGCGGAGAAGGCTAAGATTGCATTGTCCTCGACACAGAGCACAGACATCAACCTGCCATTCATCACCGCCGATGCGAGCGGACCGAAGCACCTCAACATCGAGCTCACTCGCTCAAAACTTGAGCAGATTTGTGACGCGCTCTACCAGCGCACGGTAGCACCTTATAAAGCATGCCTGAAAGACTCAGGCCACTCGACCTCTGAAATCGGCGAGCTTGTACTTGTTGGTGGTATGACACGTGCACCGAAAGTTGTAGAGCTTGCGAAGGAACTGACTGGTAAGGCTCCACACCAAGGTGTGAATCCTGATGAAGTCGTTGCCATTGGCGCTGCGATTCAGGGCGGTGTGTTGCAAGGTGATGTGCGCGACGTACTCCTCCTCGATGTGACTCCACTTACACTTGCGATCGAAACTGCAGGCGGTGTTGCCACTGCGATGATCGAACGTAATACCACCATCCCCACCAAAAAGAGCCAAACTTTCTCCACTTATGCAGACAACCAAACTGCAGTGGATATCCAGGTCCTTCAAGGTGAGCGGCCAATGGCGAAGGATAACAAGACACTCGGTAACTTCCGTCTCGACGGTATTCCATCCGCGTCTCGTGGGGTGCCACAGATTGAAGTGACTTTCGATATTGATGCCAATGGTATCCTTAACGTCAGCGCTAAGGATCAAGGCACTGGCAAAGAACAGAACATTACGATTTCTGGTTCATCCGGCCTTGATAAGGACGAAGTCGAAAAGTTGAAGCGCGAAGCTGAAGCACATGCTACCGAAGACGAAGCGCTGAAGGCTGGTGTCGAAGCACGCAACGAGCTCGATAACATTGTCTATCAGGCGGAGAAGCAAATCACAGACCTAGGCGACAAGATCCCTGCAGATAAAAAGACTGAGCTCGAAGCTGCGATTGCAGAAGGCAAAGCCGTACTGGAGAATCAAGAAGCCGATGTTGACGCGTTGAAAGCACCGAAGGATAAGATCATGGAAATCATGCAGTCCTTCGCTGAAGAGATGTATAGTCAGCAAGCAGCAGAAGGCGCGGCAGCTGGACCAGAGGGCGCAGCACCAGGAGGTGATGCGACTTCAGAGCCAAAGCCAGCGCAAGATGCTGAGACTGTTGATGCCGACTTCGAAGTCGTCGACGAAGACAAAAAATAAATCTTTTAAAAGGAGTGAGAAAGTAGGAGGAAGAAGCTAGAATGACTTACCTATGGTGACTTCATTGTTACTGTAGGTGTTTTAAAACTAACTTCCAACTGCTGCCTTCTAGCTCCTATTAATCATTCTCCAAACAAAAATATAGAATACTATGAAAATCAAACCACTCGGTGAACGCGTTCTCTTAAAGCGCATTGAAGAAGATGAACAAGTCCGCGGCGGCATCATCATTCCTGATTCCGCAAAGGAAAAGTCTCAGGAAGCAGAAGTTGTTGCACTCGGCACTGGTAAGGCAGACGACAAGCCTTTCTACGTCAAAGTCGGCGACAAGGTTCTCCTCCCTCAATATGGTGGCACTCCAGTCAAAATTGACGGCACAGAATATATCCTTGTCGAAGAGGATAGCCTCCTTGGTGTGATTGGTTAATCGCCAATCAATATACTTAATAATAACGAATAAATAATTACAAATTATGGCTAAGCAAATTTTATTTGATGAAGCAGCACGCAAGAAGATTCTTGCTGGTGTTGAGACTCTCTCTAAAGCAGTAAAAGTAACATTGGGACCAAAGGGTCGCAATGTCCTTATCGACAAGAAGTTCGGTGCTCCAACAGTGACTAAGGACGGGGTGTCTGTTGCTAAGGAAATCGATCTTGCCGATCCTTACGAAAACATGGGTGCGCAAATGGTGCGCGAAGTGGCTTCCAAGACTGCAGACTCTGCAGGGGATGGTACGACTACAGCGACCGTACTTGCTGAGTCTGTCTATCGTGAAGGTATCAAGAATGTAGCTGCGGGTGCGAACCCCATCTATCTTAAGCGTGGCATCGATAAGGCAGTTGCCGCAGCAACTGCTGCATTTGCAAAGCAAAGCAAGCGCGTGAAGGATCGCGAAGAAATTCGCCAGGTTGCCACTGTTTCTGCGAATTGGGACTCAGAAATTGGTGACATCATCGCAGACGCGATGGACCGTGTCGGCAAGGATGGCACTATCACTGTTGAAGAAGCCAAGGGCATCGAAACATCGCTCGACGTGGTTGAAGGTATGCAGTTCGACAAGGGTTACCTCTCTCCGTACTTCTGCACCGATGCAGAAGCACAAGAAGTCAACTTTGACGACGCACATATTCTGATCCACGAGAAGAAGATCAGTAGTCTCAATGAGATCCTGCCATTGCTTCAAGTCGTCGCCAAGACTAACAAGCCATTACTCATCATTGCTGAAGACATCGAAGGCGAAGCACTTGCGGCATTGGTAGTAAATAAGCTTCGTGGCACATTGAATGTTGCAGCGGTGAAGGCACCGGGATTTGGTGATCGTCGCAAGGCAATGCTCGAAGACATTGCAGTGCTCACTGGTGGTCGTTGCATTACTGACGACCTTGGTATCAAGCTTGAGAACGTTCAAATTAGCGATCTTGGTAGTGCTAAGCGCATCACCGTTGACAAAGAAAACACCGTCATCGTTGAAGGTGCTGGTAAGAGTTCTGAAATTCAGGGTCGTGTGAAATTGATTCGTCGACAGATCGAAGAAACAACTTCCGACTATGATCGTGAGAAGCTCCAAGAGCGTCTTGCAAAGATCGCCGGTGGTGTTGCTGTGATTAACGTCGGCGCCCAGACTGAGCCAGAAATGAAAGAGAAGAAGGACCGCGTCGACGATGCGCTACACGCTACACGTGCAGCCGTTGAAGAAGGTATTCTTCCCGGTGGTGGTGTTGCATTGCTCCGCGCTGCAAAGGCAATCGAAAAGGCAGCTGCTGAACTTGAAGGCGACGAAGCACTCGGTGCGCAAATCGTTCGTCGTGCGATTGAATCGCCACTTCGCCAGTTGTGCTTAAATGCAGGTGTTGAAGGTTCGCTTGTCGTCGCTGAAGTTCTCAAATCCAAGGGTGCGAAGGGCTACAATGTTGCAACTGGTGAGTATGTTGACCTCCTTGCTGCAGGGATCGTTGATCCAGCCATGGTGACACGCACTGCATTGCAAAATGCTGGTTCGGTTGCGGGTCTGCTCCTCACGACTGAGTGCATGATCACCGACGCTCCTGAAGAAGGCAGCGCAGCTCCTGCGATGCCAGACATGGGCGGCATGGGTGGCATGGGTGGCATGGGCGGCATGATGTAAGCGGCCTCCATCCGATATGACATCCGCCATTGACTTGGCGTATATAATTCAAAGCAAAGCCCCGGCTGATACCAGCCGGGGCTTTTTTTGGTTCATCGTCGATTCGCGTGAAAGGTATAGCAAGGAAGCGGGATTAAAGTTTATAGATATTGTAAGCACACAAACATCAACGACATCAGAACCCAAGCTCCGTGCCTTCGTGCCTCCGTGTGAAACCCTGCTCCTGTTGGCTCTGTGCTCAATGACCAGACACAAAGACCAGCACGACGCCATTTCTCACACGGAGACGCGGAGACACGGAGGCTCATCCACCGCACAAAACCCAAGCTTCGTGCCTCCGTGTGAAACCCTGCTCCTGTTGGCTCTGCGCTCAATGGCCAGACACACAGGCCAGCACGACGCCATTTCTCACACAGAGACACGGAGGCTCATCCACCGCACAGAACAGAACCTGAGATTGCTGGAAGCTTTAGGTTCATCCGCACCCAAGGGCATAATAACAAGCACGCTCGCCATGGGATTCGGTTGTGCCATGGAACTGAATCAGTGGTTCTATGCACCCACTCCACGGTAAATGACGAAGAACCTTTTTTTGTGCGCCAATCCTGTACTCTGGCAGCGTTACGCATCAAGGCAGTTCCCGTATTCAACCCTCTTCGAGGAGCGAGGCACCTTTGATCAGGCGGCAAAATTCTTTTTTGCTTAGTTGCTTGTGTGCGCCATCTTTGGAGAAAGCATCGGCCATCATCTTAAAATCGACCGAGAGGCGTTCGAGTTGCACGATACGCACGAAAGCGCTTTCTGTTTTCCAGATTTGTCCCTGTTTGAGTTTCATAGTTATTTGTCAGTGCTTGGTTTGCCGCAGTGCAGTTGCTATTGTCCCACTTGGGCGCGCTGGAGTGCGCGATCGGCGTCCTCGGCGCGATTGACCTGGCGGTAAGCGAGACTTAGATTATACCAAGCACGGCTGAAGCGAGGTTCAATAGCGACCGTCTCTTCGAGATAGCCGATCGCTGTTTGCAGGTCTTGTTCCTCGGCTGCGATGAGTCCGAGTGAGTAGGGGAAGGAGGGATTCTT
>Ga0222717_10003597_pt1 | contig 11602 bp, 12 predicted proteins | sample C33_18DmetaG_FD_165053 | JGI IMG/M metagenome (GOLD analysis project Ga0222717, IMG submission 165053) | Estuarine water microbial communities from San Francisco Bay, California, United States - C33_18D | ecosystem: Environmental > Aquatic > Marine > Unclassified | place: USA: California...
GCTTTAACTGCATAATTATATACTGGTGCTACATAAAACTCGTTATTTAATCTATCATCTGCTTCAATCATCTGTTCGGCAAACTTTACAAAATCAGATCCTCTACTCCAATAGTAGTATCCTGCAGTAGCATCATTTGATATTTGTTTCTTTTCTGCTACTTCAATAACATATCCATCTTCATCTGTCTTAGCATACGACCATTTAGGTCCTTCTCCTTTAAAGCATGGCATTCCTCCATCATGTAGACTTAATCTACTGTATGTTTCATTTGGATCGTAGTCAATCATTTGATCAGAGTTGAAACTTAGGAGAGGTACCTTATTATCAATAAATTCTTTAGCTGTAAGAAGTGTACAAGCTGCTCCTTCTGTGATACCTTTGAGTTTAACTATTTCAATATTATCATGTCCAATCATTTTATTGAATATAGAGAAATCGTAGTCTAAGTAATCAGCTTCTTGACATAAGATAATAAATTTAAAGTTCTTATCAAACTCTATATTAAGATTTTCTATAACTCTTTGAATCATCGGCTTTCCTTCTACATCTATAAAAGGTTTAGAATCTTTATACCCTTGTTGTCTAAATCTTGATCCTCTTCCTGCCATCGGCAGTACTATATTAAAAAACTGTTTCATTATATAAAAAAATCTTTTGGATGAACACCTCTATCGTCTATAAATATATCAGCATCGAAGGGTTTAAAATATAAATGATGATATTTACATCCCCAGCTTTCTAACTGTGCTTCTGTTATCGGTCTGTAGTATGCTTCTCCTCTACCGCTTTTGTTTCCTCTTGCAGTATAGTAGATAATTATATCACCTTGGTCATACATTTTGTTAATTTTTTCTATTCTATCTTTAAAAGGTACTCTACCGATTACCGGTCCTTCTTCTTTGCAGATAGTATCATCAATGTCTATTACGTACTTCATATATTTTTTCTACTAGTTTAAAATCTAATTCTGTGTCTACATCTATTAATTCTTCTTCAGGCCAGTCAATTACGTAAGGGTAAGGATCTTGAGCTGTGTTTGAAAACAGTTCCCAGTTATTAAGCATATATTCTCTTTTATAAAAAACTAACGAATGAGTAGCTTTTAAAAGACTAGGACCTGATGTGGTTGATAATCTATCGTTTGATTTAAAGTTAGCTGGTGAAAGATCATTATTCCAAAAAAAGTTTCTTTCTTTTGCTACTGTTATAGCACTTTCATACTCGCTTTTTGTAAACCAATTGATTACTTCTTGTAATTTTTTGACATTTAAAAAAGGTTGACATGGGTTGTAATTACAAATGTAGTCTGACTTTACTTTTTCTAAATGCTTGTACATAATAGAATGGTGAGCATTACCTGGTGCTACTGATGCAGGCTCTCTGTGTAGTATAGGTACTCCAGGAATAAATTTATCTATTATTTCTGTTTCAGCTGCTGCTAAATACCTTTCATTAATGTTATCTAAGTCTCTAACATTTTTCAAAGCAATATCCAGTAAAGTATCTCCAGTCCCACTAATAGGTCTTAAGTGTTTATTTGGGCACCTAGTACTTTTCTGTCTTGCATGTATTATAACTGCTAATTTTTTCATTACTATTATTAAAAATATTAATTTTATTATTCGGTATGTCTACTTCTATATTATATACTGTATTGTTAAAATTAGGATGTGTCATGAGTTTAATCACTTTACCGTCACTATGTACTATATCGTTTTGGACAAATACAGGTATATCGTTACCGGTTAATGCAAATATCAATGCTCTGTGTGTTCCTCTTTCAAGTATTTCTAGAGTATTATTATATGCTATAGGAAAAATTATACCATCATTAAGAACTGACCATAGCATAGATACTTCTAAATCAAATCTCCATCCTGGTCTTTGAGGCCTAGGGGTAGGTAGTGGATATTCATCAGGATACTTTTTATCGTATTCTTTTACTAAGGCTTGAACTTGTTTATGATCCAACTTACCTTCTATTACTTCTAAGCAAAATTTTCTAAAAATACTTACTAATTCTGGTAGTTTGTTATCTAATACTCTGGTTTGATGCTCTAGTATAAATTCTTTTGGTAAGTGAAAGTAGAGCCATTTATCCCAAATTTCACCGTGACCTAGCATATCCATTAATGTAAAGTCACATTTTGCAAGAGTAACATCTGGACCTAATCCAGAAACTCTGTGTTGCACAGGGGATGATCTCTCTTTTGATGGTTTAGAGCTATCGTACCATCCTGAGTAATTACCTGATTTTGGATATTTTTGTGATAATAAACTCTCAACTTTTAGGTACGCATTAGATACCTCTTCATGAGAATAGAAATTATTTATTTTGAATTCATTAAATACATTATAACGGTAATTCATATAACTTTTTTATATAACAGAAGAAATAAACTCAGCGGCTTTTTTGTAACCGTTCTTAATTAACTGTGTGTCTTTATAAATAGAATTATCTTCTATAAAATCAAGATTTAATTTTTCTTTAATATTATGTTTGTACCCTATTCCCAATTTTTCTACGTTATGTGCCAGTTCTATTATTTCATTTGAATCGTTTTCATCGTAAATAGCTACTAAAGGTATGTGGTGTTTTACACAATGCGTAATTATCCCTCCTCCTGGACGTGCTATTAAAAGGGTTTCTTTTGTTTTTCTAATATCTGTTGTAAATTTAGTAGGTATTTGATGAATAAAATTACTATATGTATCTATATAGTTTAAACTAGGTTTAATAAAGACTGTATTGTTGATCTTGTTTAACTTATAAGGTAAGTCTGGGCATCCAAATCCAAATTGTTTCTTATTTGTATATTGTTTTACTTCTCCTATTTCTAAGTATTTATTAGACAGTATTAGAGGATTATATTTAGTCAAAAGGTTATTATCAAAGTAAGTTAATTTGTTTTTACCGAACTTACTTAAAAAAGTATCCTTCCAAAAGAAAGACCCACTTAAAATTGCATCAGGTCTGTATTTTAAGATGCCAACAATATTATCAGATATAATAATATCATAGTTTTTAAAGTAATTTGATTTTTCCTTTAGCCCTTCTTTATAAGATTTAAATCTTATTTTATTTTTAGATAAACTTTTATCCCATCTGATAGTATTTTTTTTAAGTTCAATATATTCATATTTGTCTGATAGGCCAAGTTTTTCGTATTGAAAATTATTAGAAAAAAAAGTTATTTTAATATCATTGTCTAAGTAAGATGCTATTTCTTTACATCTATCATAATGGCCGTAACCATTAGAGCTAATAAAAAATGCTATAGATTTCATAATATATTCCAGTATTCGAATACTTTTTTTACTTTATCATCAAAATAATCTAAATAGTCAGTGTTTATGTATTGCTGTTTACCGTGTCTCTGATGGTAATGCAGTTGTGCGGTTAACTTATCTCTGTTTGGCTGTAATATTGAAAATAATTTATAAAAAGGTTCTTTAGGTTCAGATTCAAAATCTTCGTATTCTAAACTAAATAAATTATATTTGTTTTGCAAATATCTATTTAAATGTAATCTATTAGTTAGTAGCATAAGTTGATAATCTAAGTAATTTCTATAGTTATTATCTTTAGGAGTCGTGAAATGTATACCTGTGTATATTTTTTTGTAACTTATCTTATTAGACAAAAGGTAATTATGAAATTTAATTTTAAGTTCTTCTTTTGTTAACTCTTTATGTTCTTTTCTGAATTTAATCTTTTCTTCCCATAACGGTAAAGAAAGTAAAGCGTTTTTAATACCTTTTCTCTCTAAATGTATTATATGGTAATTTTTATTAAGATAAAAAAAGTAGTCTATACCACTTAAGTATGAAATTGCTAAAGGGTTATTTAACTGTATTAATTTTAATTCATTAGGTTTCGATTCTTCAAATACAGTTTTAATTAGTTTTTTGTAGTCTACTTTTGTATCATTGTCGTACGAGCCCTCTACAAAGTCTATTTCTCCTATATTATTTATACCGGGTATGAAATCCTCAATTAATGTTCTCAATAGAGTACCTCCTGATCTATAATGTGTGAGTATTATAACTCCTTTTTTCTTAAAGTCTATCATTTTAATTTGTATACCAATTTTGCCAGTATTCAGTCATTTTATCAAAATCTTCTAAATTAAAAAGGTCTAAATCTTGTGGACAGCCTTCTTTTAAAAGTATTTGAGAGAAACTATTTTCAAATATAGGTGTTATTCCGTAGTCTCTAAAATACTCATGCATAAATACTCCTGGACCTATAGGGTGAACGTTTTTAACATTCTGTATATTATAATCATCTATAGCATTTTGTCTGGCAAAGTATAAGTTTGGGAGTAAGTCCATAGAGTAAGAGTTACCTAAAAATACTATGTCGTTTAAATTATACATATTAAACTCATTAACCATTATACCCCCGGGGTTAACGTACACACAGTTATTAACCAACTTAGGTATATTTAAAGTACCGTCTGGTCTGAATAGAACATCAGGTCTTGACTTTACCACTACGTCGTATTCAAAATTATTTTTTAATTCGTATTCTCTTTTTAAGTTAAGAGAAACAGCCATACTGTAAAATAATGAGCTCCAGTGGTCGTTACCTCTGAATTCTTGTTGAGATTTTGAGTCAACTTTAAACCCTTTTAATTCGTATGCTTGTTTAAATTCTTTTAATTCCGCTTCATCTATATTTCTACTGTTATACTGTTGAGAGCAACCAGTTCTGTCCCAACTATATGTCCATGTATGGGCAAAATAATCTACTTCTACATTTGGTAAGTTAGCAGTACTCCAAAACCACTTTTGGTTGTCTACCGCCATCTGCCACTGTCTTAGTTGTCCGCTTATACAAACTGCTATTTTCATATTAGAGATTTAAAAGGAAAAACTTTAGCGTTTAACCTATGATTCATTATAGTACCGTACATAGTATCTGGAGTTCTAGATAAAGTAGTTATAGCAGGTAATGCCCAAGGGTCTACAAACATAATACTATCACCTACGTCACATTTTAAATACTCTCCATGGTGGTATATGCTCATAACATACAGATCAATATCGGTAAACGGTAACTCAATAGCTTGATCGAAATCAAATTCTTTTATATCTGATTGTGATTTAAATATAAAATGTCCGTTGTACATTATATCGTTGTCTATTTGGAATTGGTTTATTTTAAAACCGGATATGGGTGCACTATGATTGTATACATCTATATAGGTAGGTAGATCTAACTCATCTAAAGTACCCTTACAGGTTAATGTGTACCTATTATTAAAAAGTTTCTTATCTTCCATCTTTGTATCTGATTCTATTCACTAATTTATTATTAATATCGTAATTGTAAATTAACTCTGAGTTATAAATTAAAGTATCTTTCATCTCTGTGTACATTTGAATTAATTCTTCATGAGTTTTATTAGATAAAGTTTTAACTATCTCTAAGATCATTCTGAATCTATCCCAACCGTTATCGGCTGTGTCGTAACTTTCATCCCACCATCTGTTAAACGTTTTGAATCCTCTATTTTTTAATTCCTGCAAACTGCCTTTTGGTCCAAATTGGATTATAGGATGTCCGCAATAAATAGGATTAAAAGTAGAACTATGTAAATGACAAGCCTCGTCAAAAGGAAATGCACAGAATACAATACTAATAAAAGTATCGTCGTAATGTTTTATTTGAAAAGGTAGATCAGCATCAAAGTTTCCTTGACCACTTCCAGGTGGTCCGTGGTTCTCTTTATCAGTTATATCTATGTCAAAAGGTATTTTCGACTTTAAACTTTTAATATTTTCATCTGTAGTAACTGAGGGGAATAAATTGTAATCTCCTTCTTCACCGTATTCAGGAAAACTAATTTTAAATTTATCAAACAGATTATATTTGTTTATAAAGAGCATAAATAAATTTCTTTCTGGTCTTCCTGTTCTGTTTACCTTTAGAAAAGTTTTTATTTTAGACTTATTATTTTTTTTATACTCAATTAACTTATCTATATTTACTTTTTTAGGAAGTTTTCCGCCTTCAATTACATTATCACTGTAGATTAATCTCTGTATATCGTGTACATTATACATGTACGATATAATATTGATAGGAGTAGAAATATTATGTTTAGTTAAATATTCCTTATGCTGTCGCTCTGCGAAAAGATTATTAGTAACGTAAAATATCTGAGAAGGATCTAAGTTAAGGGTTTCAACTGATAAGTATAAGCTATCACATATATAGTCAATAGGTTTACCTTCTAAACTATCGTCGAGAATTAGTTTGCATTTTTTATTTTGGAGTCCTTCTAAAACGTAATCAGGAAGTATATTGATATATTTGCCGACTGAGTTAAGATTATGATGACAGAATATAAAGTAGTAAAATTGTTCATTAAAATTAAACTCTTTACTATCTACAGCATCTACTTTTAATGTGTAATTTAAACCTGACAAGCTATACAGAGGTCTAATCATTTCGTACCCTCTTGCATCTTTTTCAATTATCTCAGGCACGTCTTTATATATATCTAAGATCTCTTTTGTAACATTATGAAAAGTTGCAGTATTAAATTGATCGTGTACACATTTATTATCCTTTTCTAAAATATAATTAGCTAGAAATTGAGCCCAAATTATATGACCTTCTTCAGAAGGGTGGTAATGGTCGTAATATTTATCATTAGGGATTTCTATTACTTCTGGTTGATTATCTATGAAAGATTTAAAGCTCGTATTAACAAAGTGCTTATCTTCTATATATTTTAATTCATCGAATAGGTTAGAAACTCCTATATTCTCTAAAAGGAATTTATCGTACTTATATTGAAACCTTTTTATCATTTTGAATAGAGACTTAGAATTAAATAATCCATCTTGTCCTTGATAAAAAGCATTAAAAAATAAATGATCTATATTTTTAGATTCTAGAAAATAATGTAAATAAATAACTGATTGTATATATCTAGAGGTGTATTCAAATTCATTCCAGTAACAGTCTATATAAGCTCTTTTAAATTTTTCTCTATCTGCATCGTTTTTAAAAGTATCTAACGGATAAAGAGTATCCCAATTAGCTTCTGAACCTTTTGAATAGAAGAAATCTTTTCTCTCAGGTGAGCTGAAGCCTATAATAATTAATATGTCTTCGGGGTTGTTACTTTTTAACAGTTCAGTTACTTTGTTGAGTGTTCTTCTGATAACACCATCATTAGACGATCCTGCTTGAGCTTGATTATGTACTTCTAATCCTAAGTGTTTTCCTAATTTAGAAGGCCAGACTTTAGGTAAACGGTAGTTATCATTCTCAACACTATTAACATGTCCGTTTAGTTCTTTTTCTAAACTAGGATCAATTATGTCACCTGATGTCCAACTATCTCCTTCAGTAAGTAGTATTTTATATCTTAACTTATCCATTCTTTTCTGTAAACCATAGGGTGAAGGCCATTACCAGAGAAGTCTCTAGCTTTTAAAGCTGTGGTTTGCGAAAAATCTGTAGAAACAAATACACCGTCATCTTCGACATTATAGCCGAAAGATTTAAATTTATCAAAATCATCGAAAAAAAGCCTTTTCGAGTGCCCCATCATAGGTGCTTTTTGAATGTGTAACTTGTTTATTTCTCCTTCATATATACAAGCAAATCCTTCATCATATTGATCGGAAGAGTCTAGTAGACGATTTGCTGCTCCTAACCACATCATTGACTTTGAGTAATCTATAACACAGTTTGCTTTACCGGTTAATTCTTGTTCACCTATTTTTATTTTATATTCATCATTATACTTCTCTGCTATTACTTCGTATGGAGTATCTTGTTTTTCAACGTATATTTTGAGAGTCTGTACTTCATCTTCATTGGAATCTCTGTTTTGTTCCCATTTAGGATTTTGCCACCATTCGTATTCTATTAAATGCTGAGTATCTCCTTGTTGATTGACATGGGATGTAAAGAAAAGACCTGTATGTTTTCCGTTTTTACCTATTATACAGGATTGATGGTACACAACATCATACTTAGGGTTTGCCTTTCTTCTTTCAATTACTTTATCTATAGAATCCCAATCAGGTAGGAAACTTATCATCATTGTGAAATCATCGACTAGTAAACCACTTATTGTGTTCTTAACTGTACCGTGTCTATCTATATCGTGAAATAAATAAGTTTTATCAAAATCTACTCTCATATATTTAATTTTAAACATTTATGGTAAAATTCTTCTAACTCTGGAAATGTTTTACAGAAGTCTGTTCCTCTTCTTTCATCATGTGCTCTAAAAAATCTACCGAAATCACTTCTTTGTCTTTTAATAATTTGAGGGTCTTTATATTTAGAAACCATCCAATCATAAGATCTTTTAATTTTTTGAACCTCAACGTCTGAGTATCCTATTAGTTTGTGGTCAAATTTAGGAATACCTAAGTAATCCATATAGAGTACAGTATCCCAGAGCACGGGTCCCCATTTTTCTTGATCTAATACCTGTAGAGTCTGATGTGTTGGGTGTCTTAGGTAAGACGAATCTAAAAATACAGCAGATACCCAGTACCTATCTGTAGAACCATATTCATGTTTTAACTGGTATACACCTTTTACTAAGGCATCGTAAGACGAAACAGATAAAGCATTAAATGTAGACATCACAGTTATATTTACTCTAGGACAAGCTGCTAATATTTTATTCATATTATCCCAAAATCTATTAAACTCTAAGCCGTTTCTAATATATTCTGCTCTTTTTCCCCATCCGTCAACAGAAGTAAAAATTATAAATTCATTTACTCTATTCTCATCTTCTATTCTTTTAATTTTCTCTATTAATTTATCTACTAAATTATCAGGTACACCTAAGTTAGAGTTAATAGCTAAATTAAGGTTTCTATTAGGGTTAGGTTCATTAATAATAAAGTCTAATATACCCCAAGTATCTTTTGATAGTAACGGTTCACCACCGGTAATTCTAAAGGTATGTAAGTCTCTATAAAGATCAGGCCACCATTTCCAGAAAGCTTCTACATATGGGTTATGCTCTTTATGGTGAATAGGCATTTTCCCATTCGCTTTCATAGCCTTTATATCGTTAAAATTTTGTGAGGTTGGATATGCTCCGAATTTAGTTGCTTCAGCAGCCCATTTAGAAGAGAAAGAGGGTCCACAGTAGGAACAAGCGAAGTTACATTGATTAGAAAATCCTACCTCTACATATTTAGGATTGTAATCCTGTCTCCAACCTAATTTAATAATTTCGTCAAAATAAGGTTTAGACCAAGATTCGTTAGACTTGAATACTCTATCAGAGAACTGAGGTGAATTATCTTCTACGTTCCAACAGTAATCACATTCTGAAGGTCTCTTACCTTCGAGCATTTCTTTCCTTTTCTGCTTCTTAAATTTAGTGTTATGTAACGCAGATGGATTTCTCTTAAGTTCATTTAAAGGTATCTTATGAGTACCGGGGTGGTGACATGAATGAGTTTCACCCATTTGAAGGTGTATTGTAGTTTGTGTCCATTTTGCTAAACACATACCGCAGCCAACAGAGTCTAATTTATCCTTAGTTATTTGATAATCGTGATTACCGAGTAATATCTTAGCTTTTTGTTTTTCTAATTTTAATTGCTCACTCATAGTTTTATATTGATCATTTTAGCCCAAGGCGTCAATTTCTCCTCTCCTATAAATTCATACTTAACTTGTTTTATACCGTCTTCTTTATAGTCAACCTTTCCTTGTTGCATTTTAAGTACATATCTTTCTTCGTTCTTAGCTGTGGTTTCTCCTTTTGCCCAGCTTCCATTTACTAACCCTTCATCTTTATGAGGTAGACATCTAAACCTACCGGACACCCTATGGGGAATGATAGAATTAGGTATCTTAAAATTTGACTCTTTAAATGTTACATTATGATTATTAAATACTTCTGTAGTATTGTTAAAATCTAAGTCTAAAATTAAACTGTCTGTAGGTATGTCTTTATGTAAATTCATAACTTCTTCTGATGATAAACATTTATTCCAAGCAAATACCTTAGCTATGTCACCTTTAAAGAATCTATGCTCTTTATTAGAGGGAGTTGGGGTATGTCCTAAATAAATATCACTGTTTCCATACTTTTTTAAGTTACTATTCCATTTAAGTGGAGAAGGGCTTCCAAATCCTGCTTTACTGTCAACCTCAGATCCGTTTAAATAGAAATGAGATAATTTTTGTGAGTCATCAAACGTTGCAGTTACCCAGCTCCATTGATTATCGTACCTTTTAATCCACATATAGTTATGGTTATCAAAATTGTTCCAGTAAGTAAGAGTTAGGGCTCTTGAATTATTAAAAGATAGTCCGTAGTCGAATCCAGGTATTTTAAAAATAGGGTATTCGACATATTTGTTATTTTTATCTCCTATTAAAAATATTTTATTTTTATCTAACTGATGATAACAGCGTACTAAAGCTGAGATAGTATGAGATTTAGATGTTAACCCTCTATATTTTCTTTGAAAAGGTATATTGATAAGAGAGTCATCTCCGTTAAATTCGCCGTATGTTTGTTTTTCAGGCTTGTCTGTTAAAAATGTTGTATTAGAGTACCCTTCTAAGTGGCATCTCCAAAATAAATCATCATCTTCCATACCCCAATCCCAGTAGTTATTAGAATAACCGTTAGTAGCGTAAACTTGTTCTTTTGAAAATACTACTGCTCCACCAAAATATTCATGGTACTTTAATCCCCAGTCCATCTGCTCTATGTTTGTAGCAATATGTCTTGGGTTACTTTTTGGAAAAGAGTAATCTGCCCCTCCGTCAGGGTCAGGTATCATATCTATGTCATGCCATACTATGTAATCACATCCATCTTCGAAAGCATGTTTAGCAGCTATATTTTTTGTAGCTCCTCTATTAAATAATTTATCGTCTGTTTGATGACAGAAGTACATGCAGAATTCTATACCTTGGTTTTTTAAAAACTTACCTACTTTAGGGATAAATTCATGCATATGAAGTTCCCTATTTCTGTACGGCACACAAACTCCTAATTTCATACTGATTCTGCAATTAATTTTTTAAATTTAGTAGTAGACCAACCGTGGTCTCTATTTAGATAGTGAACCCATGCATTTAAATCTACTCCTGTAAAGGGTTTATCTATATAATCGTCTCCTAAAAACCTGATAGTGTATCTACCTTCTTTAAGTAGCTCATATAGCTCATTCTCATATGTATAAGATAAGACTTCTTTTACACCTTTCAAACCCATTAGCACTTTAATTCTATCTTCTACAGATAATATAGGTTTAAGTTTATGTGGTCTTTCAATAGATGGGTCTGAATGAAGTAATACGGTTAGCCAATCACAGTTTTCTGACATCTCTTTAAACATTGCAATATACCCTGGATGTATTACATCGAAGTTACCGCATATTACTCCTTTCTTATAACTCATAACCCTACGTTTAAATGGTGATATTTACCTTTAATTACTTCTCCGTGTAGAGTATAAGTTAGATTAGAGAGCCCATCTTCTACACCTTCGTAAGATCCTTTTTCTACTTCATTAATGTACCTTAGTTGATTCCATCTAGTTAAGTCATCATTCCAAGCTCCGCTACCTTTATTAAA
>Ga0222717_10003600_pt1 | contig 11600 bp, 7 predicted proteins | sample C33_18DmetaG_FD_165053 | JGI IMG/M metagenome (GOLD analysis project Ga0222717, IMG submission 165053) | Estuarine water microbial communities from San Francisco Bay, California, United States - C33_18D | ecosystem: Environmental > Aquatic > Marine > Unclassified | place: USA: California...
GAAGGCTTGGGCAATGATTGTTCTGGCCTTCCTACCGCTGGTTTCGGGAATGTATACCCTCCCGGTGGAACCTGATGTTACTGATGCCGCGATGGGTAACGAGCGGCTGATTGTGCTTGAGAGCGGGGTTTGGGATTCCGATGGATGGACGACCTTGACTGAAAATGGATTGACGCCGCTTCGTGTTGTGGACCAAAAATCACTTCTTGCGTGGGTACCGTACACTACCAATATTCCCGAGGATTATGACGTACATTCGTTGAATGACGCTGTTTGGAAAGCAGGCGTTGATGGTCAGAATGCACGGGTTGGGGACTGGGTTCGTCTTGTGTACGAACCGCGACTTCCAATTGATGTGAAATTGAACATAGCCGACTCATTATCTGCACACGGTGGCCAATTGGCCGACCGCAATGTAGGCCCGCTCCTCCCCATTCCCACTTTCGTCAATGTCCAAGTTCAAGACATGCTTTTCATCGAAGCAGCGTTGAAGATTGAAGGTGTTTTGTGGATTGAACCGGTGCTAACTACAGAAGCTCGAAACGGACAAAGTGCATCAATTCACGAACACGGTCAGCTCACTGAGCATCCTTTCTGGGGCCTCGGTTTGAACGGAAGCGGCGTCACACTTGGATTGGCTGACAGCGGCCTCGATGCCGACCATGCTTGCTTTCGTAATGCTACGGAACCTGCGAGTGTACATGCAGAACCCTCTGCTGATTACCCCGCCGTAGGACTCTTTGGAGACCAACATCGGAAGGTGTTGCTTCTCAACACGACCCTTGATGAAAACGATACCCCCGGCCATGAAGACTACCGACATGGAACCCATGTCGCAGGAAGTTTGGTGTGTTTTGATGTCTCAAGCGACCGAGGTGGTACAATACCAGCCAACGGTTCGGCTCTGGCACACGGTGCAAAACTTCTGATGCAAGACATCGTTTCTTCGGATGGGTGGGTTCCTCCGAACGTCGATGATTTGCTCTACGAATCTTCCGCTCAAGGCGCGTACATCCATTCGAATTCGTGGGGTGATGCTACCACCGCTTACACTCAAAGAACAGCAAGGTTTGACGGGTTTGCTAAAGCCATGCCTTGGTCCATTTCGTTCATCGCCCCGGGTAATTCCGGCGCTGGGATTCTTGAACCTGCAAACGGGCGCAATGTCATCTCGATCAGTGCAACCACAAAAGCCACAGATGCAATCGTATGGGGTTCTTCTTCGTACGGCCCTACAGAAGCCGGGACTGATGGTGTGTTCATGCTCGCAACTGGGGGAAGTATACAATCAGCTGGAGCCGACGGCGACTGGTCTTCGAACAACAACAACCTTCGCTCATCTTCAGGAACGAGCATGGCAACACCTGCTGCCGCTGGCGCCGCAGGCGTTTTGCAACAGATGTACCAAGACGGTTGGCTAACCGGTTCCTTCGAACCATTGCACGCAGTTCCACTTTCTACCCTACAGCCCTCTTGGGTTGAAGTCACGCCAAACAACACAACACTACTGCTAGGCCCTGGATTTACTCCGTCGGGCTCGCTCATGCGTGCAACTCTGGCGCTAGCAGCAACGCCGCTCAGCCAAGACGAACGAAGCGGCGGGAACGGTGGCTATCAACTGCAGAAGCCAAACGACGGGTGGGGGCGGCTGAACCTTAGCGAGGTGTTTGATCCATCGGCCCTTAACGGTGAAGGAGAAGTCGCTCCAATTGACGACGTGTGGGTTCACGACAGTTATCGCCTCATCAATTCCAATCCCGTGGACTGGATGGAATCCTATGGCGGGCAGCAGAGCAACCTCTCAGGATTCTCAGAAATTACATGGGACGGGGCTGGTGCAGCCGGTCCGTTTCTCAAGACCGGTGAACGATTTCAACAACGCTTCTCTCCCCTCAATGGCACAGATGTCGCGATTCGTTTGGCTTATCCCGCCCAACCTGAACCCACTGCAGTTGACGACCTGCAACTGAGAATAACGTTCCCCGACGGCACCGTTGTCATTCCAGACCGTTTGCATGCTGACGGAACACCGACAGAATTCAATGGAAGCATAGCAGATTTTGATGACCTCAACGCATTTCCTGGAAGCAACGAGACGACGTTTGGGGTGAACCTTCCAAAAGAGCTGCTCGAACAGTACTCGTACTTTGACGTGGAGGTTGTAGCGCGCTATGTTGCGCCCGGCGGGGAGGCTGGAACAGTAGGACTCAATGGAGACCGGGTTGGGTTTGGCTTGGTCGTCCAAGGTGTGGACAGAGATGGAGATGACCACCTCGATGGAGACGGTGATGGCGTGACAAACATGGACGACCTTTGTCCAAATGAAAATGCGCTTGGAAACGATGTTGACGGAGACGGTTGCCTCGATGATGAGGACGGAGATGGTGTTGTCAGCCCCTATGATGATTGTCCTGAACTGAATGCTACAGGCTATGATGCAAACAACGATGGTTGTATTGATGACTCCGACGGAGACGGTGTTCTTGATAACGAAGATGAATGCTATACTGAAGACGATTCTTGGGCCGTCATGTCAAACGGATGCTACCCTCTTGATGAGCCGCCTTTCATCCAAATCACCAACGTTCCTGAAAACGGGACTGTTTGGATTGAAAATTTCTCGGTCGAATGGAAGGTGAACGATGCGGATGGAGATGGTTACCGTACCGGGGCACAGTTGGTGTACTCAAACAATTCAAATTACACCATTACAGATTGTGTGTTTCAACATGAAGTCAACCGGACCATGTCGTGTGTTTGGAGCAATCCCGCTGATCTACCACTGCAGTATCTGGAAAACGGTGATTTTGTCCTCCAAGTTTTCGTTGAAACCACCAACGCTTCTCCGGCAGCTTCTCAAGAACGAGTCATCATCAACACGACGAATAACATCACACTGGAAAAATCTGGAATGCATGATGGCGGCCCTAACGAACCGTTGTTAATTACCACCAAATCATCTCCACCCCTGATGCAATGGACTTTTGTTGGCGCGTTGCTCGCTGCAATCTCCAGTTTTTGGTGGTCAAAACGAGTGCAGAAGGAAGAGGCAAAAGGGAAGACACCGGCACCATTTGTAGAAATAGAAAAAGGTAGAGACGATTTACGGGAACAAGAAGAATAAACGGTTGCCTGCTCTTCAATCCACGCCGCTATCCGTCTCCATTACCGTCGATTTCACAAGGTGAACCTTGAAGGTTGGTGGCATACTCGCAGGTATGTCCGCAAGTCGGAAGGTGAACAAAAATGAGCGACCGCCTATATGTTGGAATTGACCTAGGAACCTACCAATCAACCATTGCTTCAAGCGCTGGAAAAATGCACACCATTGAGACCGTCGTCGGTCGTCCAAAGGACCCTGTTGCACGCAATTTCCTGGGCCGTGATGTTCTCTTTGGTGATGACGCCCTCAAGAACAAACTCGCTTGCAACCTTTACCGTCCTATGGCAGCAGGTGTGACACAAGACGATGAAGCCAACCTCGCAGCAGCAAAGGCCTTTGTTTCTCATCTTCTAGAAACCGTCGACCCAGAAGAATTTGACGAAGTTCTTGGAGTCATCTGCTCTCCAAGCCACGTTTCCTTCACAGACAAGTCCAACCTGGTAGCAACCCTACGTGGACAAGTTAACGCCATCATGGTCGTTACAGAACCGTTTGCAACGGCGTATGGTATTGACGAAATCGCAGGCTCGATCGTTGTTGACATCGGGGCTGGAACAACTGACATCGCTCGTGTTTACGGAACATTCCCTACCGACGAAGACCAGGTCACCATCACTGAAGCCGGAGACTGGTTGGATTTGGAACTCATGAAGCTCATCCGCAAGAAGTACACTGGAGCCCAAGTCACCAAGGACATGGTCCGAAAGTGGAAGGAAGCATCCTCCTACGTGGGCGGCGACGTCCGTGAAGTCACCGTTGAACTGTCCGTGGATGGAAAGCGACAAGTTGTTGACATCGGTGATTTGATTCAAGAGGCCTGTGAACTCATCGTTCCAAAGATTGGAAACGCTATCAAGCGCAACGTTGCAGGTGCTGATCCAGAATACCAACCCATACTCCGAAACAACATCATCCTCTCTGGCGGAGGTTCACTCATCGATGGATGTGCCGAGCGAATCGCCTCAGAAATCTCCGATATCGGAGATGTTCGAGTCTGGTGCGTTGAAGACCCCATCAACTCCGTGGCCGCAGGCGCTTTGAAACTCGCCAGCGAAATGCCCGATGACATGTACACGTCCATCAACTGATTCGGCACTCTTCAAAGGGTCTCAAATCAGCACTGCCCAGCCCTGTCGTGGCGGGAAGGTTCAAGTGTGGTTAATCCGCGATGGGCAACCGTATGACGGTAGATGCTTCATCTCCTGGTGGAATTCGTCGAGTTGGAACCTCGACCAACGACGAGCGGGCAGCCCTTGAGGGAATGCTGAAAGGGTATCCAATTGAGCAACTCGTGGACGAGGTACTGATCGCTTGGGATGAACTCGCAAAACGGAACGATGAACTCGTTACTGTGAAGCAACGACTGCGTGTCGTTGAATTGGATTTAGCCGAACGGCATGATCAAGTTGCACCTGAACTCGCAAAATTGGCTGAATCTGAGCAAGCACTGCGAGAAGCGGACGCAAAAATCATTCACATTGAGCGAGTATTAGACGATACGAAGAAGGAATTGTCATCCCAACAATCTTCTCTTTCGCAACAAGAACGATCCTCTATGGAACATGAGGTATCTCAACTGCGAGACCTTACGACTCAACAGGACGCCGTCATTGGTGAGATGGAAGGGCGTATTTCCCAAATGGTGGAGGCGCTTGAGAGGGCCGCAGACGCTGGTTTGACATCAGTTACCGCTGAAGAGGTTCGCCTCCTCAAGAATCAGGTTGATGAGAAGAAGCGTCAACTTGAGGTTGAGAAAGCCGCTGCCGAAGCGCTTGAGGAAGAGCGTCAGCGTTTGAGAGACATTGCAGACCGCCTTCGGGGACTTTTGGATGCCCGTGACCGACGTCTTGGAGAACTTGAGGAGCAACTGGAGCGCGTCATGCAAGGGCCACGCTCCGTTTCGGCAGAGCATGACTATCTCGTTGAACAAATCGAAGAACTCAAGCGCCGACTTCTTGAGCGAAACCGAGAATATGAATCACTGCGACGACGAGAACGACGCCTGCACAACGATGTGTTTGAGCGTGACGAACGTTTGCAGCAGATCACCCTCACCATGACCGACCTCGAGTCTGCACTCCAAGACCGAACTGCCGAATTGCGTGAGTTGGAAGACCAGCGAAGTTCAATGGAACATGAGTTGCATTCTGCCCGTCGAAGCGAGCGTACTCGGGAAGTCGTCGGCCGCGTCTTTGCAGACTCACTATCGCTTGTCCGAAGTCATGAAAGCCGTGAATTGAAGCGGGAACTCTACGCCAACGCACCCGATGTAGAGCGCGTCATTGAATCGCCGTCAACCGAGGACATGTCTCGTTTGGCTGAAGGTGATGAGTTGGATCTCAACACCAAAGAAACAGTTCTTGAGAAAGGCATGGATGTAGAGGGCGTAAGGCCTCCATCTCCGGGTGGAACCGGAGACCCCGTGCTTTTTGATGAAGAAAACGAGTGATTCGTTCAGTTGCTTGAACAAGCACCGACCAGGCTTTGCAATCGGCTGCGAAGTTCGTCCATTGATGCTGCGTCTTCTGTCACAGTCCCCGTAACGACCCAATCAGCTCCTGCCTTAACTGCGGCTTCAACGTCTGAAGAAGTTCGCAAGCCACCGCCCACGATGAGTGTTAATCCCTCAACCTCTCTCGCTTTTTGGATGAGGTCGATGTGGACTGGCGATGATGCTCCGCTGCCCGCTTCCAAGTACAACAAAGAAAATCCATACATCTTGGCGCACAATGCATAAGCATGCACCAAATCAACGTCAGTTGGTTGTATCAGTTCTGCGGCACCAACTTCACCCACTCGCCCACCTGGGGCACAAACGACGTATCCTGTGGGAAGGGCTTCGACGCCGAATTTGGCCAAGTATGGGGCTCCACGAATCTGTTCTCCAACCAAAAATTCTCGTTTGGTTGAGTTCATGAGCATCATGAACGTAATGGCGTCTGCTGCTGGAGACAGTGCATGTGCGCCTCCGGGAAACAAAACAACGGGCACGTCCCATTGAGATTCGTCACCTTCGGGGTCTTGACTTGCTGCAAACATTCTCAACTCAAATGCTTCTTGAATTGCCTCACATGTTGCATGGACGATCTTGTCTGGAGTGTCGGTAGACCCGCCAACAAAAATCATCCTTGAACCCGATTCAACTGCAAGCATGGCGCGTTGAGCTGCTGTTTCTGGGCTTTGCTTTGCCGGGTCAATGAGCGTAACATGGCGCGCTGGATGGGTTCCTCTGCGCACTTTTTCCAGTACTGTTGTCTCTCCGACGTGCATGGCCCTCGCTCCAATGTCACGGCGGGCAGGGCATAGGACTTACGCTGGCGAGATGTTTCAATGGGAGGATTCTCAAAGGCCCCTGTGTTCGCAATACCATGAGCGAGGGGGGGCCGTTTCGGCGACTGCTGTCTTACATGAGCCCTCATCGCGCTACAATTCGTCTCGCATCATTCTGCTCTATTTTTAACAAAATATGGGACCTTGCCCCCCCATTGCTGATCGGGCTGGCTGTTGATGTTGTTGTCTTGAAAGAAGACTCAATGCTTGCGTCGTATGGCTTGGCTGACCCGTGGCATCAACTCATCTTCCTTTCTGTACTCACCTTCCTCATCTGGGGTCTTGAGTCACTCTTCGAATACTTTTACGGCATCTTATGGAGAAATTTAGCACAGACCGTTCAGCATGAATTGCGCCTCGATACGTTTGACCACGTCCAACAGCAGGGCATGGGATGGTTTGATGAACGGCAGAAAGGAGATATTCTCGCTATTCTCAACGATGACATCAACCAACTTGAACGGTTTTTGGATAAGGGAGCAAATGATTTGCTCCAAGTGAGCACAACGGTATTGGTTGTTGGCGCAGTATTCCTGATGATCTCTTGGGAGGTCGCACTCTTCGCTGTCCTTCCGATTCCTCTCATCGTGTGGGGCTCATTTCGCTATCAGCGGAGTCTTGAGCCAAGATATGAGAAAGTGAGAAACACCGCTGGAAAAATGAATGCGCTTCTTGAAAACGATTTATCGGGCATGTCGACCATTCAATCGTTCACTGCTGAAGAGCGAGAAATGAAGCGGGTTGAGGCGTTGAGCAATGAATACCGAGACGCAAACCGAGAAGCCATTCGTCTGTCAGCGGCATTTACACCTCTTATTCGAATGGCCATTCTTTGTGGTTTCACTGCCACCTTGTTGCTCGGTGGGTGGATGGCTCTCGAAGGCACGCTTGCTATCGGCGCATACTCGGTATTGGTCTTCATGACCCAACGACTTCTGTGGCCGCTCACGCGACTTGGCGAAACGTTTGACCTCTATCAACGGGCAATGGCTTCCTCGACCCGAGTACTGGACGTGCTCACTTCGCCGACAGAAGTCAAACAAGGCATACACCAACCGCCGCTTGAGAATGTCGCAGCGTCAAACATCATGTTGAGCGATGTGAGTTTTGCTTATCCTGGTCGCGACAACGTATTTTCAAACCTGAACCTTGAGTTGGAAGCAGGCCACACGACGGGTGTTGTCGGGTCCACCGGTGCGGGAAAAACGACGCTTGTCCGACTTTTACTCCGCTTTGCAGAACCTACCTCTGGCACAATAACATGGTCAGAGGCACCAATTCCAGAATGGAAATTAAGTCATCTTCGCTCATCCATAGCAATGGTAGACCAGCACATCACTCTGTTTCCTACAACCATTATGGAAAACATTCGCTATGGAAACCCAGAATGTACTGATGATGAGGTAAAAGAGGCTGCCACTACTGCAGAAGCAACCGGATTTATTGAGCAGCTCCCCGATGGATGGGACACCATGGTTGGTGAAGGAGGCCATCGCTTGTCTGGCGGTCAACGGCAACGACTTGCAATCGCTCGAGCTGTTCTCAAGGATGCTCCGCTGCTTATTCTCGACGAAGCCACCTCTGCGGTAGACAACGAAACCGAAGCAGCCCTACAACGTTCAATCGGTCGGATTTCGAGGGGGCGGACCACCGTCATCATCGCCCACCGGCTTTCTACGGTGCGAAATGCTAATCGCATCTTGGTGTTTGAGAACGGAGACATCATTGAAGACGGAAGTCATGACGATTTAGTTCAGTTGAACGGAACCTATGCACGCCTTTGGGCGGTACAAACTGGAATTTCTTCGACTTCGACCCCTTGAAAACGCGGCACTGCGGCCCATTCTTCCTCTTCTGCAGGTTGAGAGAAAAAAACAGCACTTTATATCTAGGATGATGAGAAGGCCGTTTGAGAATTATGATTTCTGAAAAGTTTTCTAAGACCACGAGCCTGCTGCTAATTGGAACAATCGCCCTCGCAATGGCCGGAACGGTCAGCGCCGCCGATATTGTTGACCCCTCTGTCAAATACAAAGGCGACACCATGGGCCTCATTACGTTCTTCCTGTTCTTCGTCGGCTACATTTCAATGGGTGCAGCCTTCGTCTTCTTCATGAGCGAGCGCAGCAATGTGGCTCCAGAATACCGTACCACAATGACCATCTCTGCGTTGATTGTTGGTATTGCTGCCTTCCATTACTACTACATGCGAGGTGTTTACACCGACCTGGATGTAGTCTCGATTGAGTACCGTTACATGGATTGGATCATCACCGTTCCATTGATGGCACTCAAATTCCCATCCCTCGTAGGGAAAGATGCCATCACCGACGAAAAGTTCCTCGGCATGGGCTTCACAGGAATTTGTTTCACAGGCGCCCTCGTCATGATTGGATTTGGATACCTTGGCGAAGCAGGCGTCATATCCGGAATCGCTGGACTCGTTCTCGGCGGAGTTGGATGGGCAATGATTGTCGTTGCTACAGGAACTCCATGGACCTCCGGAAAGGGTGTCGATAACTCGAAAATCAAGCCAGAGCTCTTGTGGAGCGCCAACGCACTTCGCTGGTTCATCGTAGTCGGATGGGTCATCTACCCCTTCGGATACATGTTCAACCCCACCGTCAACATGATTGACGCTGGAACAAGCGGTGAAGAAGCCATGGCAATTGCCTACAACATTGCAGACATCATCAACAAGATTGGATTCGGTATTGTCGCATGGATCGGTGCAAAGAAGGCAACCGAAGCAATGGCTGCCTGAACACAATCAACATGTCCCCCCAACGAGGCGGGGCGGCTTAGGCCGTCCCGTTTCACCGGTGACATCTGACTACGACTCAATGCCAACAACGGACGTTGCGAAGTATGCACAGGTTGCATAGACACAAACGGTGACCACAATCCCTAACATGAGCGCCAACTCAAAACCCCATCCTCTTCGTAAGAGGTAGGGCAAGAGAACGAACAGGCACATCGAAGGGACAATGAGCCAGAGAATGCCCTCAGCATAATCAGCAATTTGATCCGTGTCATGAGTGTCCCTGTACAACCAGATGATTGAGAGGATACTCATGAAGGGTATGGATACGAGCAAGGCGCCGTAAAGTGTAGAACGCTTTGCAACTTCACTTGCTCCAACGACCAAGGCTCCGCTTAGAACCCCTCTTGCTACCCACGCATACCATGTCATGGTCGGGCATTTGCATACTCGCTCTATGAACCGTTTGCCGTCACTCCAATTTCTTGGAGGGCCTCGACGCTGAAGATTGTATACCCGTGCCGAGTGTTCTCATGAAGTACTCCAGGGTGGTTTTTGGTGCATTCTTGTACCACAATGCACCGAGCACAATCCATCCAGTGGTGTAGGCCAAGACAACCAACGATGATTGGGTTAACGACCAATTGTTGGTCTGATCAACTGTATGGAACAACGCGAGTGGGATGAAATGAGCCACGTACACCGTTAGTGATGTTCGGCCGGATTGCGCCAGTACCGTTGCTCGAGACAGGAGGCGGGGTGAACTGCTCCATAGGATGAGAATGCCAGTCATAGCAGCAACAAGGAACGGTGCATTGGAAGGAAAAAACGTCAATACAGCATCGCCCGACGGCAGGGCCCATGCTTGCTGAGTTGATATCGAGTAAGCGAGTGTTAGGCCTGAAAAGATCAGTCCAAAAGTGATTGAGGCCGCATAAAAGTGGGTCAGTTCCTGTTGTTCCATACGTTGTAACATACCTCCCAATGCGGCAAAAAGCACCCATGGAAACAATGGATAAGTCCCGGTCAACAACAGATGGCTCAAGGCAGTCGTTGCATTTGGAGTTTGCACGCGAAGACCCCAGATGCTTTCGCCTTGGAGTTCGGGGAACAAAAGAATGATTGAGCAACACAACGCTGAGAGAATGAAAAAAGGCATGACTGGATTTCTGTATGCTCTGAACGGCCTCGCCCATAGCGGCTCTGAAAGAACAAGAACACCCATCAGAGAGAGGACCCCCGGTGTAAACGCCTCAAACAGATGGGGCGCACTGATGTTGACAAGGAACTGGCAGGCAAACAGAAACAACGCCCTTGTCCACCGTTGATGAAAAGACAGTGTGGCCTTCATCAGCCCCCACCCCAAAAGGGTCACGAACAACGGTGCTGCTAGGCCCCCGAGGCCTGAAACTATGTACGCCAATGGAGAGAGGCGTGAAGCCGAAGATGGGTTCCATGTAGCCGCTGCATGGACCATGACCATCAAAGCCACTGCAACGCCCCGTAACGCATCAATGTGGAGTTGGCGGCCTTCAGCCTCCATCCTATTCACCTGTTGGAACGTACGTGTTCTACCGCGTTGCGGAAGAGTTGCAATCCTTCGCCTTCCCATCCATCCATTGCGCCAGCACCGTGAGTTTGGGCGCCGTCTCGGGTATGGTGTGGATGGAGCCACTGAGCGTAAATTGCTTCAGGGTGAGGCATCAATCCAAAGACCAGTCCCGTAGAATCACAAATTCCTGCAATGTTTCGCATGCTTCCATTTGGACTCAATGGATAGGGGAGTTGGTCGTCTGTTCGACCTTCACCAACCGTTGAATCCGGATCTACATAACGCACGGTGAGTTGATGCGTTGCGTCAAGGCGATCCAAATCTTCTGATGAAGGCATGATGTATTTCCCTTCGCCGTGCCTTACCGGGCATTCCATTCGGGTCATTCCTTTGGTCCAAATGCACGGACTCTCAGGGTCAAATTCCAACGTCACCCATCGGTCTTCGTAACGGCCACTGTCATTCAAACCAAGACTTCCTCGTTGAATGAAGTCTGGAGAAGCACTTCCTTCCGGCCCCGGAAGCAATCCCGTCTTGACAAGAACCTGGAATCCATTGCAAATCCCGATAATTGGTTTCCCTGCCTCAACGAAGGCCTGAAGCGCATCCCTCATTGCGTACCGCATCCGATTGCCCATCAATCGCCCGCTTCCAAGGTGGTCTCCGAATGAAAAGCCTCCGGGAACCGCGAGAATGTCGTACGCCTCTAATGCAGCATCACCATCGATAAATCGGTTCACGTGAATGCGGTCGGCTGATGCCCCGACCAATTCAAAAACTGCTTTTGTTTCATG
>Ga0222717_10003606_pt1 | contig 11591 bp, 10 predicted proteins | sample C33_18DmetaG_FD_165053 | JGI IMG/M metagenome (GOLD analysis project Ga0222717, IMG submission 165053) | Estuarine water microbial communities from San Francisco Bay, California, United States - C33_18D | ecosystem: Environmental > Aquatic > Marine > Unclassified | place: USA: California...
TTTTTTGAAATATCAAAAACTGAGTGGATTTTTCAAGTTTTGGCAATTTGTTTAGTTCTTACAGCGGAATCATTAAATACAGCTATTGAAAAAATAGCAGATTTTATCCATCCAGATCACAATAAAAAAATTGGTTTTATTAAAGATATTTCAGCCGGTGCAGTTTTTTTTGCAGCAATTTTTGCACTATTTACAATCTATAATATATACTGGGATAAAATATTAAATTAAGAAGGGGAGTATTGCTTTTCTTTCTTTTGGATATCTATTGAATTTATTTTTATACCATGTGTGATGAGCTAATGCCCTGGGAATAAGATTACAACAAGTCCATATAAAAAAGGACAAAGTTCCGATATTAAAAGTCATTAGAGCAAATCCAAACCATTCTAATATTTCTCCAAAAAAATTAGGACATGAAATGTATTTAAATAAACCTCCTTTTGGTACAAAATATCCTTTTTTAATTTTTCGAAGGTTAATTAATTTGTTATCACTTGAAATATTTATATATAGACCTAATACAAATAATAAAAAACCAGTAATCAAAAATATAGATACTGAATGTAAGTTAATATTACTTAAAAAATATCCATTTATTAATCCATTTACTATATTGAAAAAAAATGCTGATAAAACTATTGCTAGTGGCATTTTCTTTCCTTTTGTTTTTATTCTAAATGGGAAAATAATTGTTCTATTGAAATAATGTATTATCCATAAGCAAATAAACATAATACTTATGTCAAAATCTATTTTAAAATAAAAATAGATTGCTGGACATACCAGTAGGGCAGGTAGTTCCATTATTATCCACCCAAGTTTATTATCTATTGAAATACCCCATTTTTTTGATGTATGTCTGCCATAGGGTGCTTTATAAATCAAGTTTATTGGAAATATTACAAGACCTATAATAATCCATAAAACTGTTAATTGAAAAATATCCATATTATTTAAAGAAAAAAACCCGCTATTAAGCGGGTTTTTTTAAAAATATCATTGGTTAATTAGATATTAGTATCCATAGTTTTGAACCATATTTGGATTTGCATTTCTCTCAGAAAGAGCAATTGGATATGCATATCTGTATGATCCGAATGTAGGAGGAGTTCCAGTTAAATCATCATTTAATTGTTTAAATGAATCAATTACAGGCATGTCCATTCCCATTCTAGATAAGTCATGGAACCTTAAACCTTCGAAAGCAAATTCTTTTCTTCTTTCAAGAAGAATGTTTTCCAAAGTTGCAGATGCATAATAATTAGCACCTAATCCTCTTATTGCAGGTATATTATTTAGATAAGTTAATGCATCAGCAGTATTACCAGCTCTAAGACTAGTTTCAGCTGCTATTAAATGCATTTCTTCAACTCTAAATAAAGTAACATTGTCTGCTCCGTTCATGCTTGGAAATTTTCCAAGCATCGTTGGATAACCCTGAGCTGTACCTATCATGTCTGCAGCACCTCTAACATCGTCGGCATCGTAAATATCTAGAAGATCAGGATTTGGACCATCACCCGTTAATATTCTAACATCACCATAAGAAGTTCCTCTTAAAATATAGGCAATTCCATTAATACCTCTACTGTCAGTTCCTGAGAATGCAAGCTCAAAAATTGAATTTGAAGCATTATCAGTTGTAAATGAACCTGTAAATCCTGTTGCACTCACTGGAGTCGCTCCAGAATTTGCAATAACCCATTTTGCTGCAGAATCAGCTGTAGCATATAAACTTGGATCTACTGAACCAGCATAAAGAGTTGCTCTAGCTAAAATAGCATAAGCACCGGCTTTAGTCATATAGCTAGTTGATGTATTGAAAGAATCATCCATCATACTAATAGCGCTAGTTAAATCTGCTGCAATATCTCCAATATTCGATACAACTGTTCCTCTTGCAGGTTCTAAATTAGCTGGGTCCTTGTAAGTTTTCACGTAAGGAATTCCCAAAGATGATGCACCCCCTTGACCAGTAATAAAATGTTGTCCGTAATCTTGAAGTAAATCAAAATGAGCTAATGCTCTTAATGCATGAGCTTGTCCTTGAATATGTGTAATTTGAGCTGCACTTCCAGTTAAATTGGAGGTGTCAGCATTAATTACAATATTGGTAATAGCAATTACTCTATATATACTAGACCAAGGCCCAGCTCCATTAGAACTGTAATCCATGTCTGAATCTGCAAATCTACCAGAATTCATATTAGAATAAGCATTGTCAGTTCTGACATCACCCATAATAATTTGATCTCTTCCATAGTACCCTGATACTGACATTCTATCATAAGCACTATTTAACACAAAACCTAAATCAGCAGCTGAATTTATACCACTATCTAAATCTTTATCTAAAGCCAGTGTAGGTTCTAGATCGCTTTCACCACATGAGACTACTAAAGCAGATGCGGTAAAAATTAATAAGTATTTATATATATTTTTCATATTATTAAAATTTTAAATTTAGACCTACTGAGATTGACTTTAAGATAGGAGTATAAATTTCCCAACTTCCACTAAATGCTACCTCAGGATCAACTTGAAGATCATCGTCTTTTACCCATGTCCAAAGGTTTGTTCCTTTAACGTTAACTGCTATAGAATCAAAACCAAGCTTTTCAGCTGCAGAACTATTAACGTTATAACCAATTACAACATCTCTCAATCTTACATAGTCACCGTCATAAAGGAATCTAGTTGAATTACCAGAACCTGTCCCACTTGTACTTGTGCTGTATCTCATTCTAGGAACATTAGTTATATCACCAGGTTTTTGCCATCTATCCATAAGTGAAGCAGCACCTTGGTAGTAATATGTAGATAGTAGTCCAGTTGATTGTGAATACCAGTTCCATCTTTCATATATTTTATTTCCTCCAGAGAAATAAAAGTTAGCATCCGCATAAAAACCACCCCAATTAACTCTTGTACCAAGACCACCTGTATATGTTGGTAATCTATTTCCAACTTTAGTTTGATCTGCTGCATTTAAGCTATTCACAATAGTCATATCATTAGTTTCACCTCCTTTATAGTACATTGGATTACCAGTTTCTGAATTAACACCAGCCCACTGTCTTAAATACCAACCTCTTAATTCTTCACCTACTCTTACTCTGTTGTATCCACCGTCTAAATTAATATCATTACCCTCTGCATCTTTAGCAAGTTTTGTTACTTTATTATCTAGGGTAGCATAATTAGAGTAAATTGTCCATGAAAAATTATCAGTTCTAATAACATCAGAAGAAAGTTCTATTTCAACCCCTTTGTTTTCAACCTCTCCAATATTTTTGGATTGAGAACTGTGACCAGTAGTTAATGAAAGAGGAACACTTTGAAGTAAATCACTTGTCTTCTTGTTAAAAGCTACAATTGATCCAGAAACTCTATTGTCAAGTAAACTAAAGTCAACTCCTATATCGTATTGAGCTTGTTTTTCCCAAGTTAATATAGCGTTACCAAAAGATGATGGAGAAACTGCACCATTATCATTGTATGAACCTCCGTATCCAAATAAAGATTGATATGAGTTAAGCCCTACATTATTGTTACCAGTTTCACCAAGAGAAGCTCTAAGTTTTAAGCTGTTTACAATATCACTGTCCGCTAAGAAATCTTCTTCAGTAAGGTTCCAAGCAACAGCAGCAGACCAGAATGATCCGAATCTGTAACCCATGGCGAATCTTGATGATCCGTCGTATCTGTAGGAAAGATCTAAAATATACTTGTCATCATAAGAATAATTTATAAGACCTAGATAACCAAGTTCTTTCCAATCACTAAATGATCCACTTGCTGACTGATTAGTTCCAAAACTTGAAACATAAATTAATCCTTCTGCAGCAACATTTTCTCCAGAAGAACTTAAAAAGTCATATTTCTGTTTTTGAAAACTCATTTGCGCAAGTGCAGATACATAATGAACATCGTTAAATGTTTTATCCCATTTTAACTGATTAGCAAATGCCCAAGTAAATGATCTTCCAGTTGATTGGTATGCATATCCATTATCAGAGACACCACCACCATGAACGGCATTTTGATATCTGTGTGAATTTGTAAGATTATAGTCTAAAGAATATCTAGTTTGAAACTTTAAGTTATCAGTAATCTTGTATGATAAAGATGTGTTTGATAATGCTCTTGTACCATCTAATTTACTAATATTATTTTCAGCTAAGTAAACAGTATTAAAAACACTAGTTGATAAGTTTGTGTTTAAACTACCATCAGCGTTATAAATCTGCTGATAAGGAGACATGAAAATTCTTGTCATCTGAGGAGCAGCAAAATATGAACTCCCTTCAAGTTGACCTTCTTGTATTGCGTTAGAAACTCTAACACTCGTAACTATATCTACTTTTCCAGCTTTTTTCTTGTAGTCAAGAGAACCACTAATACTTTCGTATTCAACACCAATTGATGTACCCATAGTTTTTCTGTGACCAAGTGAAAGTCTGAAATTTTCTGTAGCATTACCTCCAGATGCAGAGAAGTTATAGACAGCATCAGGTGCATCTTTAACTTTTACAGCATCGTCCCAGTTACCATCAACTCTTCCTCCAGCATCCCATGCGGCAGCTCCAGGAAAGTTAGCCAAAACATAATTAGTTGCTGCCTCTCTAGTAAATCCATAGTCGTTCATCAAAGTTTCTCCACCAAGTTCTAATCTTTGATTTCCTGTTAGCATTGGACGCTCGTCCATTGCATAATTTTGGAATCCATAATTAGATGTTATTTGATATTGTACTTCACCAGCAGAACCAGATTTAGTAGTTATAACTATAACTCCATTAGAACCTCTAGCACCATATGGAGCTGTAGCAGAAGCATCTTTTAGTACAGTTATACTTTCAATATCTGATGGATTTATCATTGATAATACTCCCAAATCATTAGTAAGTGGACTGTAAGATCCATTAACAACAGGAACTCCATCGATAACAAATAGTGGTGAGTTAGTACCTGAAATAGATCCTTCACCTCTAATTCTAATAGATGTTGGCGAACCAGGTGTTCCAGATTGTGAAACAACTCTTAGTCCAGCAACTCTTCCTTGAAGTGCAGCATCAGGAGAAGTCATGGCTACACCTTCGATTTGGGCAGCATCAACAACAACTGTACTACTTGTGGAACGTTTTAAGTTTCTAGTAGTAATACCTGTTACAACAACTTCTTCTAATTCGTTACTTGAATTAAGCAAAATGTTGATTTTCGTGTCTCTACCAACAGTAACGGTTTGAGTATCAAATCCCACATAGCTGAAGACTAACACGTCACCAACATTTGCAACAATTGAATAATTACCATCAAAATCAGTTGTAACACCATTGCTGGTGCCTTCAACTAATACTGTTGCTCCAGGGAGTGCAAGACTATTATCATCAGCAACATTACCAGTTATGGTAAGTTGTTGACTAAATCCCCAGAATGACACTAACATCATAGATAATGTCATTAAAAAGCTTAGTTTTTTCATATATATTATTTTGATTTGTAACAAATATGTTAAAATATTGTTAAGAAAAAAAGTTTTTCCTGTAAAAAGTTTTGTTTAATTCTCTTTTTTCTAGCTATTTAATTAACATTCTTACAGGTATGTTTATAAAAGTTTGAGAATTCTTTAAAAAATATTTAAATTCAACTAAAAATTAAATTATTAAAACTGCAAGTTTTAACATATTGAAAAACTCTGATATTGAAGGTGGGATTTCTATTACTCTTCTTCCTTCAAATTCCCCTATAATTATATTTGAATATAAAGCACTTGCTCCTAATTGGAGGTTATGGAATGACTTTCAAAAGAAAAAAATTTCTGAAAAAAAATTTATAATTGAATATCAAAGCATGCTTAATGAACTTAATTCCAAACATGTTATTGAACATTTAAATTTTTTAACTGGAGGACTTGAACCAATATTAATGTGTAATTGTGCCAAAACTAAATTCTGCCACAGGCATTTAGTAGCGGATTGGTTGGAAAAAGAATCTGGGCTGATTATAAAGGAATTAAATTTTCCAGACTTAGTTAGAAAAGATGGATATTTGGTTAAACAAAAAAACCCATCTCTGTTCCCTGAATAATTCTTAGATTATTACTCATTTAAAACTATTTTTTTATTTTAAGACTACATCGAATAAATAATTTTCAAAATCTTCTTGATTTTCTATGTGAGGAAGATGTCCTGACTCTGGTATAATATATTCAAATCTATTCGGAAGTAATTTATTTAACTTTTCTTTTATATCATTATAAACAATGACTGAATCACTATCACCCCAGATAGTATATACTTTCATGTTAGAATCATTTATTTCTTTATGTTCCAAATCTAAATTAATATGATTTTTTTGAGTTGAAATAAGTGCTCTGGCAAAACCCTTAAATTTTAATAATGATTCATATTTATTCGCCCAGTTAGGAAAATTTTCAGGGTATTTAAAATCAGAAAGTTGACCTTTGGATATAGTAGGATATTTTTTTGTAATGAAAGTATTGATTTCATTATCTGTAACATTTTTATCTTCCATTTCTATGTGTTCACCAAAACTAGAAGCTGAAACATAAATTAGCTTGTCAATTAAGTTAGGTTTCAAATTTGCAATTTTAGAAATTACTCTTCCACCATTAGAAAGTCCTAAAAAAGATGCTTTGTCAATTTCTAAATCATCAAGTAATTCGATTACTTGGCGTGCAAATAATTCATCAGTATAATTAACATTTGGATTATCAGAATAACCCCTTCCATATAAATCTAGTCTCACTACCTTAAACCCTTTTTCTTTCGCAGAATAATACGTTTTGTCCCATATATAGGAGGGGACTGAAAATCCATGAATAAAAATTAATGAATTGTTACTTTCTCTATTGTCAACTTCAAAGTAAGAGTAACCTTCGCTTAGTTCAATAAAATTTCCAGATCCAACACTTTGTCTAAAATTTTTATCTTTAATTTTATGTTCGTAATTATTACCATCACAAGAAAATAGTAAGCTAACAAAAAGAACTAAAATATATTTTTTCAACATTTATTTATAAATAATAGAATTACTTTTGCAAGATAACAAATATTGAATTGGATAAAAGAACATTAGGCTTTTTAGCAGCATTAGGAGCAGCGATAATATATGGTCTTAATCATACTATTGCCAAGAATGTAATGCCCATATACATTACTCCTTTTGGATTTATTTTACTCAGAGTTTTAGGTGCAGCAATTCTTTTTTGGCTAGTTAGTTTTTTTATAAAACCTGAAAAAATTCAAAAAAAAGATTGGCCTCGTTTAATTGCCTGTTCTTTTTTAGGAATGGTTATAAATATGCTTGCTTTTTTTAAAGGTCTTGAGTTATCAACTCCTGTAAATAGTTCAGTTATAATTACTATTTCCCCAATCATAGTTTTTATATTTTCAGCAATTTTACTCAAAGAAAAAATTCAATTTTTAAAAACAATTGGAATAATATCAGGTTTTATAGGAGCAATTATATTAGTATTATATACATCAAAAACAGGGATTAATGCCCCAAATATACCCTTAGGTAATGTGCTGTTTATACTTAATTCATTTGCATATGGACTATATTTAGTCTTGGTTAAGCCATTAATTGAAAAATATAATATTATAACTCTATTAAAATGGCTTTTTTTATTAGCTATTTTTTTAAATCTTCCAGTAACTTTTAATGAATTTACATCTGTAAAATGGGCTGACTTACCAATTAAAAATGCAGTTCTTCCGATGTTGTTTGTAGTAGTTGGAACTACGTTTTGTACTTATTTATTTAATGCATATGCTTTAAGAACTTTATCACCATCTACAGTTAGTTCGTTTATTTATCTTCAACCCATTGTTGGAATAGTTTACGCAGTTTCTACTAAAAGTGATACATTATCTCTTGTAAGCGTTACGGGAATGATATTAATCTTTATTGGGATTTATTTAGTGACAAAAAAAAAGGTTATTTCTTATAAGAAATAACCTATGTTTTTTAACTCTTATCTAAGAGTTGTTTGTTTACCTATAAGAATAGTTAGTCAATTTTTTTTACATTGATAGCACTCATTCCTTTAGGACCTTCTTCTAATTCGAATTCAACTTTATCGTTTTCATCAATTCTGTCAATTAAGCCAGAAGCATGAACAAAGTGATCTTTTTCAACACCTTCTTCTTTGATAAAACCGTATCCTTTTGATCCGTTAAAGAATTTTACAACACCGTTTTTCATAATTATTATTTATTAATTTTTGGCGAATGTAGTCTAAATTAATTAAGAACTAGCTATTTTTATTGTATAAATTCAAATATGACGGTTAATTTTAAATCCCATTGGGAAAATGTTTACCAATCAAAAAATGAAAATGAGGTTAGTTGGTATCAAGAAGTTCCATCAAAATCACTAGATCTCATAAACTCTCTTAATTTAAGAAAAGATTCAAAGATAATTGACGTTGGAGCAGGGGAGAGTAGACTCGTTGACAATCTTTTAAGTTTGGGTTTTAAAAATGTTACAGTATTAGATATTTCCTCTAAATCTATTGAAAAAACAAAACAAAGGTTGGGTAAAAAATCAAAACTAGTTAATTGGGTAGTTTCTGATATTGTTGATTTTATCCCAGAAAAAAGTTTTGATTTATGGCACGATAGGGCTGCTTTTCATTTTTTAACAGATAAGATGAGGATTAAAAAATACGTTGATCTAGTAAATAATTCAGTTAATTCTCAAGGTAATTTAATTGTATCAACTTTTTCTACTAATGGGCCTTTAAAATGTAGTGGATTGCAAATTTCGCAATACAACAAAAATTCTATTTCTGAACTGTTTAAAGAAGAATTTAAGCTTTCCTACTCTGAAACTAGTGTTCACCAAACTCCTTTTAATACAAATCAAGAATTTATTTTTAATATTTTTTCAAAATATTAATTAGATTCTGATAACGGGACAAAAACTGCACTTAAATCTGGTTCTGATTCAAATTCGTCAACAGGAAACATTGGTCTTTCAATTCTTTTATAATCAAGTCTAAATAAATCTTGATCAACTCCGCCAGGTGTTAATGCCATAATCCATCCTTTGTTTATGTCATATAACTGTGGAACTAAATATCCGATTTTTACCATAAGAATATCAATTGATTTTGGATCTAAATTTAAATCAGTAAAATCTTTAATATAATGATAGGGTTTTCTTTTTTCTGTTACTATAACATTTATACTTCCACTTTGTACTACAAGTTCAGTTTTTGCATTAATATCCCCAATTTTTTTAGATTTTATTGTGCCTCTCAATAAAATAGGTGGAGAAAATCTATCATCAACCTCTGCACCAACAAATCCTTCAACATAATCACCCACCTTTAAATTTTTAGCGTTTTCAATTAGTTTTGGACCAGGAATTGAAGCATATATCAAGGATGGTCCATTTTCATCCTTGAACTCATCTCTTTCTAAAAGTCTTTTCAATGTCCAAGTTACATCACCTGCCCCTCCAGCTGTTGGATTATCACCCATATCACTTATTATAAAAGGTTTAGTATTGCTATTTAATGCAAGTTCAAGGCTTTTCTCCAATGTACCAACTGGTGCAACAAATTCAAATTTATCTTTAACATCCCAAAAACTTTTAGCTAAAAACTCAGAAGAATTTTTCACCTCTTCTTTATTATCACCATAAACTACAACTACTCCATGATTTCTAGGTTCATCAGCCCAAGGGTAACCCATCCATATTGCAGCATCTATAATACCCTCTTTTTTAGTTTCAGGATCTATTTTCTCATATAAACTTTTTCCGGGTTCTATTCTAGTACTTGTTTTTTCTCCAGGTAACAGTATTGGTACTTTAATTCTAGATTTATATAGTGGTTTTCCTTTACCACTTTCTAATCTTTCAATTAGATTCGTTACCGCTCTTCGCTTTGATTCAATAGCATCTTCATGTGGAGACATTCTGTAACATGTTATTAAGTCAGTTTCCATTGCTAACTCATATGAAACATTTCCATGAGGATCCATTGACGTTGAAATTAAAGTATCATATCCAACTAACTCTCTAATTTTTTTTATGAAATCCCCCTCCGGATCATCAATTCCCTCAACACTCATGGCTCCATGAATATCAAAAAATAAACCATCATATGGAAGATTGTTTTTTAATTTTTCAAGAGTTTTATTGACTAGTGAATTATAAGCTTCTTTTGTAACTATTCCACCAGGTAAAGCATGTCCTCTTAGAGTTGGTATCCAGTTAGCCTTTAGTCTATATAATGAATCTTTTTGAAGAAAAGGATAATAGCTAAATACATCTTCATCTAGTCTAGCTTTGAAATCTGGTTCAATAGTTTTGGCCGGTGAAAAAGTACTTGATTCGATTGCTAATCCTGCAATTGCTATTCTAGGTTTTTTATTATTATAGCTGCAGCCTAAAATAAAGAGTAATGCAATAACTAAAAAATATTTCTTCATACCATTAAATTATTTAATTTAAATTTAAATAATCAATTTGAAATAATGATTAATAAAACCATTATTAAATTTTTTTTAATCTCAGTTTGTTTTTTTTCATGTTCTAAAAATGAATTTAAAATTCAAACTCTTGAGATTCAACCCATACTTATAGATTCTACAATAAATATTAGAGCATTGGAAATTGAAAATAACAAAGTTTTTTCTGCTTCATCAACCGGATCAATTTACTCTTTCGATGCTCATAATTCAAAAGTAATTTCACAATTACAATATAGTTTTGACTCTATTTTGAAACCTAATTTTAGAGCACTGGCTGTTAAAAATGAAAATGTATTTGCAATATCAATTGGAAATCCTGCATTACTTTTTAAGAATGGAAAAGTTGTATATAAAGAAATACACCCAAAAGTATTTTATGATTCTATGGAGTTTTGGAATGAAAATGAAGGAATTGCAGTTGGTGATTTTACAGAAAATTGTATAAGTATTATAATAACAAGGGACGGAGGAAATACCTGGAATAAATTAGATTGTACTGTTTTTAATCAAATTATTGAGGGTGAAGGTTTTTTTGCTGCAAGTGACACTAATATTTCAATTATAGGCAATAAAACATGGATAGCTAGTGGAGGTAAAAATAGTAGAGTTTATTTCTCAAATGACAAGGGTAGGACTTGGGAGATTTTCAACACCCCTGTTCTGCAAGGTGAATCAACAACTGGAATTTTTAGTATGGATTTTTATGATGAAAATAATGGATATGCTATTGGAGGAGATTATACTAAGCCAGAAATTGATAGTCTTAATAAAATATTTACTGTAGACGGAGGTAAAACCTGGAAAACAATTGCAGACAACCATGGTCCTGGTTACAGAAGTTGCGTACAGTATTTTCCCAACAGTAAGGGAAAAAAAATATTAGTAGTTGGTTATAAAGGAGTTGATTATTCAAGTGATTATGGAAATACTTGGAGGAATTATAGTGAAGAAAGTTATTATACTTTTAGATTTCTTAATGATTCAGTTGCTTTTGCAGCTGGAAAAGGAAAAATTTCAAAATTTGTTTTTAAATAAAAAAACCCCGCAAAATGCAGGGTTTTAAAAAATTAAAAAACTTTT
>Ga0222717_10003608_pt1 | contig 11590 bp, 12 predicted proteins | sample C33_18DmetaG_FD_165053 | JGI IMG/M metagenome (GOLD analysis project Ga0222717, IMG submission 165053) | Estuarine water microbial communities from San Francisco Bay, California, United States - C33_18D | ecosystem: Environmental > Aquatic > Marine > Unclassified | place: USA: California...
ATATGCTCTAGGTACAATTTAATAATTGAGCTAGATAAAGAAATTCCTAGACAATTAAACATAGAGCCTGCACAAGATTATTTTGATGCAGGAACAAGTAAGGATTGGAGTAACAAAATAGACTTAAATAAAGATGTAAAGCTAAAGCCAACAAATGAGTTCAGGAAAGAACGCATTAATATGTTTGATTTAGAGGATGAGGATAGGCTCAACTATTATTGGCAAGATACATTCGATGAGGTTTACAATAGTTATACTGCTGATTTTAGTGGCGATTTTGGAAAGGATGATTTAGAGATTAAAACAATATTTTCATCTTGGAATACCAAAAGACCACAAGGTCATGACATGCTCATTGCAATGCCATACAAATGGGACAATGGAGAACCTACTTTTGTAGAGATTAAACCTAGACTGTTTGCTTATAGTGGTTTAAAGTCTTGCCAACCATACAGATATTGGAGTCAAGCAACAGGTGGATATACAACAGAAACATCTTATCCTTTTTGTAACCATTACTTGATGAGTGGCGATACTGTTGTTTCTACTGATTCAGATATAAGGTTTAAAACTAAAGGCGTATTTGATTTACAATTTTATGTTAATCAACCAACTGTAAACGATACATATGCAAAGTGTTGGAGAAAGTATTTAAACAACATATATAGTAAGGAGGCAAGAATACTTACTGCAAACTTTTATTTAACACCAGAGGATATTGCTCAGTTTAAGTACAACGATAAGATATTTGTACAAAACTCATATTATAGAATAAACAAGATTACATCTTATGCTTTAGGCAAAAACCAAAGTACAAAGGTAGAGCTTATAAAATCTATTGAGGGAGTATTTAATGATTCAATGCTTGTTTTTGATTGTGATTTAGAATTGTCATCAACAAATTTTAACGGAACTACATCTTGGGTAGATTCAGCAGGTGCATCAGCTACTCCAACACAAGCATGTTGCGAGGCTAACAACTTTAGCTTTATAGACAATGTTTGTTATTGGAATACAACTGTCTTGCCACACGAACCTGTACCATCTCCAATTGTATTCAATCAAAATAAGAATGTAAATACCACAGGTGGCGAGGTTATAGTCGGACAAACTGCATCAAGCGTTGTGGTAAACGAATCAACACAGATATACCTAGAGGGAACAGTTCGGAGATTAGGCGAGGAAGCAAAGACAAATGAGGTTTTAAGCTATGATGAAATTAACGAGCATACTGAATGGGTAACACGCACAGAGTTTCCTAGCACAGTTCCAATAAGAGGGCAGAACATAGGAACGATTTACGATACTGAAATGTACCTTACTGCTTCTGACTTTACAAAAACAAATTCAAGTAGTGGTGCAGGTGGTGTAATGGCTGAATTTGGGCAATTTGTAAATTCTCCAAGCTCTTCGGTAAATTTAATATCATCGTTCCAATTACCTTTAGGTTATAGAGTAAATTCTGTAGTAGTTTATGGAGGTAATACTGCTTCAACTTTCTCAGTTAGGGTTTCAGATGTAGACGATGCTACAAGTACAGAGGTAGGTGCATCAACTGCAATTAACTCAACTGTTTCACTTACAGGACAGAACGCAGCTAAAGGTACTTTTTGGAGTATAATAGTAGTAACAGGACATACAGGTAGATATATATCAGGTGCAAAATTAATCTTAGAAAGAGTAGCAGGTTCATGATAAACGAAGTTATAAGGTTGGTTACATCTAACCAGATCAAAGAAACGGAAGAGAACAAAGTATTGTTTGGAGCTTACAAATATCCAACATCTATAAAAGAAGCATGGCAACAATTTAAAAAAGAGATATGGCAGAAGAGTACAAATTAAAAATGACTGCCGATACATCTGAGGTGGTTGAGGACATCAAAGACGTAAAGGAAGAAATTAAAGAAGCATCAGAAGAGCAGACTATATTCTCAAAAGCTACTGATAAACTTAAAGATGCGTTTAAGTCTTTAAAGGGTGGTGTAAAGATTGTTATAAACTCTTTTAAAACATTAAAGGGTGCGATTGCTGCGACAGGTATCGGATTGCTTGTTATAGCATTGGGTTCTTTAGTTGTATTCTTTACAAAGACACAAAAAGGGGTTGATTTACTTGACCAAGCAATGGCAGGTCTAGGTGCTGCAGTTGATGTTATTATAGATAGGATTTCGAGCTTTGGCGATAGTATTACAAAATTCTTTAGTGGAGATTTTTCAGGTGCAGTTGAGGGAATGACAAAAACGTTTTCTGGCTTAGGCGATGAGATTGTAAGAGAAGCAAAAGCAGCAGCAAGTTTAGAGAAAACATTGCAGAGCTTGATTGATATGGAACGAGAGTTTTCAGTTCAGAAAGCTAAGAACAATGTTATCATTAGAGAGGCAGAAGCATTAGCAGCAGACCAAAACGCATCTTTAGACTTAAGAGTTACTAAGTTAAAAGAGGCAATGGCTTTGATTGAAGAACAAGCTCTTGAAGAAGAAAGGATTGCAAAATTAAACTTAGATACAATACTTGCAAAGAATGCTCTAGGAGAAAGTACAAGAGAGGACATGCAAAAGGAAGCTGATGCAGAGATTGCATTGATAAATATTAGAGCAGAGGCAGCAGATAGGAGAAAGGCTTTAATAGGGCAGTTACAATCTTTAAATGGGCAGCTACAAATACAGGAACAAGAAGCAGCATTTGAAAAAGTAAAGAATGAGGAGGTGACAAATGCAATAATTTTGGAAAACTCTAAAACTTTAAATCAATTAAAAATTGAAGATGAAGAAAATACAAGTCTTAAGTTAATTGATACAAGAAAAAAAACAAACGATGCTATACTAGCTTCTGAAAAGGAGTTGAGCAAAGATGAGCAGCTACTAAGAAAGTCAAACACAGAGTCACAACTACAAGCAGGTGCACAATTAGCAGGTGCATTGTCAAGTCTTGCAGGAGATAACAAAGAGCTTGCAGTTGCATCAGCAATCATTGATACTTATGTAGGTGCAAACAAGGCATTTGCTCAAGGTGGTGTTGCAGGTTTTATAACAGGTGCAGCAGTTATTGCAGCAGGTTTAGCAAATGTTAGAAACATAATGCAAACTGAGGTCAAAGGTGCAGGAGGTGGTGCATCAGCATCAATACCAAACGCATCTCCAATAGGCAATACAATAGGTCAAGCAATTCCTGTAAATGCTAATCTAAACGATTTAGTTAATCAAGGAAACGAAACTCCTCCTGTGCAGGCCTATGTAATATCACAAGAGGTAACAGATTCACAAGAAGCAGATTTATACATTAAAACTCAAACTGTATTATAATGAAAAAGAAAGACGAAGAGAAGCGTAAAAAAAAGAAATACGACAAAATGAAATTAGTTGAGTTCGTGCTTAACGAGAACGATGCAGATGTTGGTGTCTTTGCTATTAGCTTAGTGGAAGACCCTGCGATAGAAGAAAACTTTATGTATTTCTCTAAATCTGGCAAGCCACAAAAGTTTGCAACACTAAGCGATGAGAAACGCATTGTCATGGGTGCAGTAATGATTCCTGACATGCCTATATTAAGAGTTGATGCAGAGGGCGAAAAGTACAACTGCTTCTTTAGTAAGGAAACAATACGCAGAGTTGAGGAGCTTTACATGATTAATAGCAAACATCAATCAGCAACTTTAGGACATGAGAGAGCAGTAAACGGAGTTACCACAATCGAAACTTGGATTGTTGAAGATTCAAAGATTGACAAGTCTGCATTGCATGGGTTCAATTATCCTGTTGGAACTTGGGTTGCCTGTATGAAGATTGAGAACGAAGATGTTTGGAGCAACTATATAAAAGAGGGCGAGGTTAAAGGTTTTTCTATTGAAGGCTACTTTGACACAAAAGAGTCTGAGGGAATTAAAATGGAGAAAGAAGATGTATTAAGTAAGCTCAGACAAATCATCAAGGATAGTGAAAATAAAACAAAGAAAAAATAAACCTATTTAATAGAATAGAAACAAACCCTAGAAAATGGAAGCATTAGACAAAATCAAAGAAATTTTAGGTATGGTAGAAGTGGTAAGCGAAAACGAACCTACTCCTGCTGAATTATCTGAAGCAAAAGAACATTTAAAATTCGAGGAGGCAACTCTTGAAGATGGTACTATAATTAGTGCTGATTCATTTGATATTGGTAACGAGGTGTTTATCGTTGTAGAAGATGAACGTCAACCAATGCCTGTTGGAGAATATGTTTTTGCTGATGGTACTTTGCTAGTAGTAGAGGAAGAGGGAATTATTGCTCGTATCGGAATACCTGAAGAAGAGGTTGTTGAGGAAGTTGTTGAGGATTCAAAAACTGAAGAACTTAGCGAAACTAACACCGAAACAAAAGACGCATTAGTGCAAGCAATCGGAGTGCTAGAGAATTTAGTACAAGAGTTTGCAAGCATTAAAGAAGAGTTCAATACTTTGAAAACTGCAAAAGAAGAGGCAGTTGCTAAAGTTGAGGAGTTCGAAAAAGTAGGCGAGGGAATAACACCAAGTCCAGAAGGAAAGACATCAGAAACTAAATCAATGGTTGAGTTTTCTAAGTTAAGCCCACAAGAAAGAGTTCAATATTTAATTAATAAAAACCAAAATATTTAAGAAATGGCAGATTCGTATACTAAACTGTACGCAGGTAAAGCGGCAGCAGGGTTTATGTCAGCATCTCTACTAAGTGGAGAGACATTAGCAAAAGGTTACTTAACTGTGTTACCAAACGTAGCATTCAAAGTAAACCTAAACAATTTTAATTTAGATGCAGCAGCAGTTAGAAATGCAACTTGTGATTTTACAAGTTCAGGAGATGTTACTTACGTTGAGAAAGCTCTTGCTCCAAAGCGTTTACAAGTAAACAGAGCATTGTGTAAAAACGATTGGCTTTCAACTTGGGCAGGTGCAAACATGAGAGCAGGTCTGGATGGTACTTTACAATCTGACTTCGCTACTTACTTAATCTCTTATGCAGGTTCTTTAGTAGGGCAGCAAGTTGAGAAGTCAATTTGGGCAGGTGCAGCAAGTACAAATGGAGAGTTTGATGGATTTGAAACATTACTTGCAGCAGATGCAGCAGTTGTAGATGTAGTAAAAACTACATTGAATGCAGGAAACATTATTGCTCAAATCGGAAGAGTTCGAGATGCAATACCTAACGCAGTTTACGGACAGGATGACTTATGTATCTTTATGGGTACGGCAGCATTTAAATTCTATATCTCAGCTCAAGCAGCTTTAGGTTACTTAAACCAATATCACGCAGGAGTAACAGATGCAAACTTTGAGGGTATTCCAATTAAGTGGTGTCCAGGTATGTCTGCTGACAAAATGGTTGCAGGTCGTAAATCTAACATGTTCTTTGCAACTGACTTAGAGGGAGATTTGACTGAGGTTAAGCTATTAGACCAAACAATGGTTGATGGTTCAGATAATGTTAATCTAGTAATGAAGTTCAATGCAGGTGTTGGTTACTCAACAGGTGCAGACATCGTTCTTTACGCATAAATCGTTAAGGTATGGCATGTTTATTAACAAATGGTAGAGGCTTAGAGTGTAGAGAAGCAGTAGGTGGTTTAAGAAACGTCTACTTTGCTAATCATAATACATTAGGAGCTTACACAGTTGACGCAGATGGACAGTTAACTGCCGTTGCAGGTACAACAAATGTTTTCAAATATGCTTTAAACCCACAAAGCTCTGAATATACTGAAACTATAACTGTGTCTGAGGATAACGGTACAGTATTTTATGAGCAAGTAACTACATTAATGTTGCCAAATTTAAGCAAAGAAGCTCTCAAGGCTCTTCGTTTATTAACGGCAGGTCGATTCCAAATCTTTACAGAGGATAACAATGTAAATGAAGCGAATGGATTTGGGCAATGTTATTTAGTAGGTGCTTACAATGGTGCTACTGTTACAGGTGGTAGCGTTGCATTGGGGAAAGCTCTTGGCGATATGAGTGGCTATACATTGACGATAACATCAAGAGAGCGTAAATCTGCTCTTTTTGTTGAACCAGGAACAACAACCATATTTGATGGTTTAGGTTCTACACTAACAGTTGTAGATTCATAGATCTGGTACATAATATTAGAACCCTTGCAGAGATGTGAGGGTTTTTTTTGCTCTATACTAAAACAAAACAGGTAGTTTACTATTTATTAATATACTTAAAAAACAAGATTATGCCACAGAATACAATAGTAAGACAAGCAGCAACTGCTTTAGCAGTAACTCCAAGTGATGGTACACCGATTACAGGTGCATCTTTTAACTCTCCTGCTGCATTATTTGTAGGTACAGGGGGAGATATAAATGTTATCACTTTAGGTGGCTCTACTGTCTTATTAAAGAACATAGCAAACGGAACATTTTTACCTGTTCAAGTTACACATGTAAAAGCAACAGGCACAGATGCAACTGATATTGTAGCTTTATTTTAAATAGAGCTTTATGTTAGTAAACATTATACAAAATACAATAAGCAGTTTCCGTAGTGCATTAGCATCTGCATCTGTTATCACAACCAATCTAAAGATGTGGCTTGGATTTGAAACGAGCGAAACATTAGGTACGGAGTTAGTTAGTAATGGAGATTTTTCTGATGGTACGACAGGTTGGCAAGGTTCTGATGCTGCTGCAAATATTAGTATTTCCAATAATAGACTTCGTTTGACAAATGGAGATGCTAGTGCGGCAGGTGTAGTAAATTCTACTACTACAAAAATTAGTTTTAAAAATGGTTCAAACTATGAAATTTCGTACGAAAGTTATCAAGGTACATCAACAAATAAAAATTCACAATTATTTTTAGGAACAACACAAAGCGGAGGTTCATCTGCTGATAAACTCGTTGGAGAAGTTTTCACAACTGATGGTATTCATAAGCAAAATTTTACATCAACAAGTAACCAAGAACTTTTTTTAACTATTAAAAATGGTATTACAACTTCGGGTGTTTATATGGAGTTTGATAATATCTCCGTAAAAGAACTAAGCCAAATCACACCTGACAAATCTGGCAACAATAATGTAGGAGAGTTGTTTACAGGTAAGGCTATTGAGTTTAATGGTACTAATAATTATGTTGATATAAGTGGTTTTTCTATGAGTGGCAATGTATCTACATTTGCATTTTGGATAAATTCAAATGATACTTTAGGTAGAATTATTGATATAAATCCAAATAGATTTATTATATCATTTAACAACAATCAATTATCATTGTATGATGGAAGTTGGAAGAATTTTGGAACAATAAGCACAAATGTATGGAATAGATGTGTTATTGTAACAAATAGTACAAGTGCAAAATGTTATGTTAATGGTGTTCAATTAGGTGTTGAAAAAACTATTTCTGCCCTTAGAATAAATAGTGCTACTAATGCTATAATTGGAGCACAATATCAAACTGTCAGCACATTTTTTGACGGAGAAATGTCTGACTTCCAAATATATAATGCAGCTTGGACACAAGACGATATAACATTCGATTACGCAAACCCAAATAAACTTGCAATAGATAACCCTAGTACGTCTTTAAACGTTACAAACTTAAAAGCATATTGGGCGATGAGTGAGGGTGCAGGCTCTTTAGCTTATAATAGTGCTGTTGCATTAGGAAATGATGCGGTTGTTGATGGAGATTTTCCTTTACCAAATGTTAATTGGACGATAGGAAATGGTACAGAAATAACTGCAAGTGGTGCGAGGGTAAATAATACAGTTACAGGTGGGATTGCTTTTGTTAAGCAATTTCTTAATAATACTCCATTTGGTAAGACATTTGTTCTTACTTATGATGTTGTTAGTACAAATGGAAATTTACTAGTTTTACAACAAGCATCTGATTTAGATTTAGATACAGCAACCATAGGTACAAACAAAAAATTTACGTTTTCTTGGGACAGACCAATAGATGAACTTACAATAAAAAGAAAAGGAGGACAAGTTGGTGCAACAGATGTTACAATAGACAATGTTGCTCTTCAAGAAATAAGTGTAGGTGTTATAAATGGAGCTACATACGAACCTGCTCAACCAAGAATACCACAACTAGGTATGATGAATTGGGCAAAGAGTACACCTGTGGCAGATGAGATTACATTAATACCTAACCCAAACAACACAACACAGGACATCTTCGGTAACGCAGTTCGAGATAGATTGAACTCGTTTAATTTAGACGGAAGTGGGTACTCAAGTGTTGCTAATAATAGTAGTATAAAACCAACAAGTGCTTTAAGTATTGAATGTTGGGTTAAAACACCTGATGTAAGTTTGGCATCAAAATATATATCTGATGCTGATGTAGGTGCAACAAGGTTCTTCTTAATGCAAGTAGGCTCTAAAGCAAGGTTTAAAATTGCTACAACTGAAATTGATAGTGCAACTAATTTAACTAATAACAGTTGGCATTATATAGCAGGTACTTGGGATGGTACTACTATGACTTTGTACGTAGATGAAGATACACCTGTAACAATAGCTAAATCAGGTGCAATAACATACGATACTGATAATTTATTTATTGGTTCAAGATTAGGAACAGGAGAGTATTTCGATGGTTTAATAAGCGATGTAAGACTTTACGACAGAGCATTATCAGCAACCGAAATAGAAAACAATTATAACGCAGGTTTATCTGCACATACAAATTAATTATGAGAGGAAACGTTTATTTATCTCTTGATACAAAGACTTTTAAAGGATTGATTCCAGAAGAGTTAATGAAAACCTACGGAATACCACAATATAACGAGGAGGGGATTCAAAATGGTGTCATTAAACCAACCTTTGAAGAGCTTGGAAAGTACAATCGTAGAAAGTTTGGTGCTAACCCTGTTGTAAAAATTGGTAAGGCTAAATTTCATATAATTGAACTTGAAGCAAGTTGGGTCAGTGGAGAGCTTTCTGCTTTGCTTGATTTAGGTAAGGGAAAGGAATATCCAAACAACTGCTTAATGACAAGAACGGAAGCAGCTAAATTTATTAGAGATAACTCAGACGATTCAATAATATGATATATTTTGATAAACTTAAAGTCAAGAGTAAAACTGTTTACAAGATTACGCATGTAGATGGAGACTTTATTGCTATTACAAAATATTTTGACATGCACAAAGATGCAGAGCAGTTTGCTGATTGGTATGCTAAAAAAAGAGGTTGTGAGGTTCACAAATCTTTCAAAGTAAAAAAGAAAAAATAAATGGAGCATTGGCTACAAAGTGTTGCGGTAAATAAATTGTCTTTGAACATTTACAATCAATGTGTAGATGCTGAGGGTAATTACTTTTTGATTGGTGTAATAGACGACCAAACAAGAGTTGCAACATACGGAGCATTTTCTCCTGTTGCCAAATCACAAAGAGCAATAAGATTTGATGTACCAACAAACGCAGTTCCATTTAATGCATTAAAGACAAACTCATTTTACAATGTAGTTGTATATGAGCAAACGAATGATACAAATACAAGCCCAACAGATGCCGTTGTACTTGGTTTACGATGGGAGGGTACAATGATAATAGATGCAGATAGTGAGGTTACATTTACTGAGTATGCAAACCCAACTGCAAGAAATTACGTTTACTATAACACAGAAGATTAAGCAGCATGATAAATTTAGTAAAAATGTCATCTTATACTACTCCAAAGATTGAGGAGAACCCTGCAAGGGAGTGGGTAGAATATGGGCGAGATAACAACTACTATCAATTCCTAATAGATAGGTTTAATGGTAGTGCAGTTAATAATGCTATTATTACAGGTATAGGAGAGATGATTTACGGTCAAGGTCTTGACGCAACGGATGCAAATAAAAGACCATTAGACTATGCTAAAATGAAGCTCATTTTTAGAGATGAAGATATACGAAAAGTGTCTTTGGATTTAAAGTTACTAGGTCAAGCTGCGTTCAATGTAGTTTGGAACAAGGGCAAGACTGAAATTAAGAAAGCAAAGCACATTCCAATACAGAACTTAAGACCAGAAAAGGCAGTTGATGGAAAGATACAAGCATATTACTACTCAGATGATTGGTTGCAGTTCAGAAAAGACAAGTTTAAGCCTATTAGAATAGATGCTTTTGATGGGAAGCGTAAGTCAAGCGATAGCCAAATCATGGTTATACACCCTTACTCTCCAGGCTTCTTTTACTTTTCTCCTGTTGATTATCAAGGTTCTTTACAATGGAGTGAGATAGATGAAGAGATAGGAAACTATCATTTGACAAACATTCAGCAGGGGTTTGCTCCTAGCATGATGGTAAACTTCAACAATGGTACACCTACAAAAGAGGAACAAGATGCTATTGAGAGAAAGATTACGCAAAAGTTTACAAGCACAAGTGGTAAGAAGTTTGTTTTATCGTTTAACGATAATCAACAACAGGCTACAACGATAGACCAAATACCTATCTCGGAAGCAGCAGAGCAATATAAGTTCTTATCTGAGGAATGCACAAAGAAGATTTTAGTTGGGCATAGAGTTACATCTCCTATGTTGTTTGGTATTAAAGACAAGACAGGTTTAGGTAACAATGCAGAGGAGATAAAAGTTGCATCTCAGCTATTTGACAATACAGTTATAAAGCCAAAGCAAAACATAATCATTGATGCGATTGATGAGGTGCTTGCAGTTAATGGTATTCACTTAGATGTTTACTTTAAGACATTGCAACCGATTGAATTTGCAGATGACATTGAAGACTTAGACAAGGAAACAAAAGAAAAGGAAACAGGTGTCAAGATGAGTGCTTGTAAGCATGACGATAGACCATTCCTTGACGATGCTAAATCTGAAAGATTACTCGAAGAGCTTAATATTTACGGAGAGGTAAACGATGAGGAGGAATACGAGTTGATGAGTGAGGAGTTAGTCGACACAACAAACCCTGATTTTCACAAAGAGTTTGAGGGTTTTGATAGACAACCAAATGATTCCGATGCAAAGGCAGGAGAAAAGTCTAAATGGGGAGATAAGGGTTTGTACAAGGTAAGGTATGCATATGCAAAGACTACAACTAAACAAGCTAAAAACCCAAGCAGACCATTTTGTACTGAGATGATAATGATGGCTAATTCTGGCATTGAGTTTAGATACGAGGATATTAAAAAAATGGGTAGAGCAGGAGTAAATGGGCAGTTTGCACCTAAAGGCTCTAGTACATACGATTTATTCACTTGGAAAGGTGGGGTTTATTGCTATCATGGTTGGATGAGAAGAATCTACTTTAGAAAGCAAGTAAAAGGTAAGTTCTTACCAAACAAAGGTCTTGACAATGAGAAGCGAGTTGGTAACAATCCTTATGTTAAGCAGAAAGGAACGGAAGCAGTTGCACCGATAACAACACCAAATAGAGGAAGTTTAAAAAATAGATAATGGCAACAGTTTTATTCATATCACAGGACAGGTTGAAAACATCAACTGCTCTAAATTATAACATCGATACGGAGTATTTACTCCCATTCGTTAAGATTGCACAAGACAAACATTTACAAGCTATCTTAGGAACGAAGTTATATGAGAAGTTGGAAAATGATATAGTAGGAGTTGATAATGCATCGTTATCAGGTGCTTATAT
>Ga0222717_10003611_pt1 | contig 11578 bp, 10 predicted proteins | sample C33_18DmetaG_FD_165053 | JGI IMG/M metagenome (GOLD analysis project Ga0222717, IMG submission 165053) | Estuarine water microbial communities from San Francisco Bay, California, United States - C33_18D | ecosystem: Environmental > Aquatic > Marine > Unclassified | place: USA: California...
CGAGCAATACCTTCACCGACTCCTTGTCCGGAACCAGTGATTAAAGCAGTTTTATTTGAAAAATCCATGTTAAAAATTTGAGCCAGTAATATCCCTAGCAGCCAAATAACCAAAAGTCATGGCTGGACCAAGTGTTGAACCTGGACCAGGATAGGTTGGCAATAATGCAGTAGAACAATTACCGCATGCATAAAGTCCTGATATAGGCTTGCCCTCTTTATCGAGAACTCTAGCATTTGTATCTATAACAAGACCGCCCGCAGTACCCATTTCACCAGGATACAAAACCATACAGTAAAAAGGTCCTGTTTCTAGAGGCGCAAGACATGGATTAGGGGCAACTGATGGGTCTCCATAATATCTGTCATAAACACTGTCGCCACGTTGGAGATCAAGATCTTTCCCTGATGCAGCATATTCATTAACTTTTGCCTGAGTAGCTAGAAGTCCTTCTGAATTAATGCCAGCAATTTCCGCTAGCTCTTCTAAGGTTTCACCCTTCGATAAGAATGATGGCGTCCACCACTCTTTAGGGACAGCAGAATCAGGTTGCATGGATGCTTGAAGCAAGGGTCCACAAGGACGATTTTTTCTAAATGTACTATCAAAAATCATATAGCAAGGAGCACAAGGGTTACCTTTGGCATATTTATCAAACATATCATTCACAAAACTGACATAGTTTTGAGATTCATTTGAAAATCTTTCACCATTTTTATTTACAGTAAAGTTACCAGGCATAGATTTATCAACCATTGATAGCCAGCCTTTTTCTTGTCCAGGAACTTTCATAACTGTTGACCACCAACCAGTATCCATTTGATGAGTATCAGCCCCTAACCTCAAAGCTGCTTTTAAGGCATCACCTGTATTAAATGTATTAGCAGCACTCCATTCTACATTTGTAGGTTTGGGTAAATATTGATCTCTTAAACTTTGATCTTTTTCAAATCCTCCAGAAGCAAGAATAACGCCTTTATTAGCTTTAATATTTATATCAGTATTATTTTGAGTGGCTTTAACACCTATGACTGAACCATTATCATCTATGAGATCGATCATTGCTGTCTCTGTCCATAAATCTACATTTCTATCTTTTAAGGATAAAATCAATCGTGCAACGCCTGCGTTACCCATGGTTAGCCTGCGATCTTTCCACCCCCACTTAAATCTCATCGGTACATCTAAAATATATTTGGTAAATAATTTAGCAAACAGAGATTTCCAACCTGGCAATGCTCCTAATAATAGCTGACCCTCAACCTGAGTAAAATTCATATTTATTGGGCCCATCGTAAAAGCAGTTTGCGGATGCTGCTCTCTTAATTTGCCAAGATCTTTACCAAGTTTGGTTCCATATATCGGCTCTGGTTCAATGGATCTATTGCCAGCCTTGCCTCCAGGATTGTCAGGAAAATAGTCAGGGTAGTGCGCTAAATTTCTATATTTAACTTGAGAATTTTCGTGAAGATAATCAATCATTTTTGGAGCTTCAGAAAGATAAGTTTCGACCAATTCATCTTTGATTTTGCCTGGTGGTGAGACGCTGTTTATATAGTCTCTAGCATCTTCAGTTGAATCATCTACGTTCTCAGCTTTTGCATATCTGTTATTTGGTATCCACACGCCACCGCCCGAAGTTGCAGACGTTCCCCCAAACTGGTCGCTTTTTTCAATTACTAAAGTTTTTGCTCCACCATCGTGACTACACAAAGCAGCTGTTAGAGCCCCATTACCAGACCCAACCACTACAACATCAAATTCATAATCCCATTTCATAATATTAATATTTTTTCCTAAATTGTAACCAATTCACTATAACCTATATGGAACTTATTAAAAAAATTGCGTTAATCTTTTTTTTTATTGACAAAATTTTGCCAGTTGATACTCACAAATTATTTTTTTTAGTGTCTATAATCTACTTTTAAACATTTTAATGAATTTATGAAAACAGACATTTGTAAAAAACTAGGAATTGAATATCCAATTTTCGCATTTACACATTGTAGAGATGTTGTTGTTGCAGTTAGCAAAGCTGGAGGAATTGGTGTTTTAGGAGCAGTTGGCTATTCTCCTGAGCAGCTCAAAGAAGAACTTGATTGGATTGATGAGCACATTGGAGAGTATCCATATGGAGTAGACACAGTAATACCTCAAAAATATGAAGGTATGGATGAAAAAAACCCTGAGCAATTACTAGAGTCTTTACAAAAAATGATCCCTGACGGTCATAGAAAGTTTGTAGAAGATCTTTTATCAGCAAATGGAGTGCCTGAAGCTCCTGAAACAAACGGACCCAAGGGTGGTCTGCTTGGATGGACAGAAGCTACCGCTGAACCTCAAATTGAAGAAGCTTTAAAACATCAAAATGTAAAATTAATTGCAAATGCTTTGGGAACACCTCCAGCAGACATGATTAAAAAAATTCAAGATAAGGGTGTGTTAATTGGTGCCTTGTGTGGAAAAATTAAACAAGCAGTAGCGCATAAGGAAGCTGGCTTAGATTTTATTATTGCTCAAGGTGGTGAAGGCGGAGGTCACACTGGGGAAATTGGCAGCATTGTATTATGGCCTCAGATTGTTGATGCTGTTGATGGCTTACCAGTTTTGGCTGCTGGAGGAATAGGCAATGGAAGACAAATGGCTGCTGCTATGTCTACTGGTGTTCAAGGTGTTTGGTGTGGATCATTATGGCTCGCTGTAGAGGAAGCTGCAGCTCAACCAGCCGAAAAAGATTCTTATCTCAATGCTACCAGTGAGGACACTATTAGAAGTAAAGCTTGGACGGGCAAACCTGCAAGGATGTTAAAAAATAAATGGACTGAAGCATGGGAAAATCCAGAAAATCCAGACCCACTACCAATGCCGCTTCAAGGAATGATTACATTTGACGCAATGAGACGAACATCAATGTATGCCAGCTCAGGAAATACGCAAGAAGTTTCTTTTAATGCTGCTGGTCAAGTCATTGGGCAGGTGAAACAAGTTGAATCTGTGAAAGATGTAATTTATAGAATGATTAATGAATATTTAGACTCAGTTGAAAGATTAAACGAATTACTGCCAAAAGAATAAATTAGATAATGCTTGAAGAATTATTCGATGAGCTCAAAAATCTTCTTTGGGGGATAGGAATAATTTCTGCTGCGATAGTAAGCGTATTATTATTACCAAAAAAAATATCCAACAAAATTGGAGAACATCCAACAATATTATTGCTAATTTTTACCGGGATTATGCTAGTGGTAATAAGAATATTTAATTGAGCCCTAGGCCCCAAATTCCTACAAATTCAGAAGCTCCATCAATCTCATCGCCATCAACTCAGGCATCATGACCTAGATTATTGATTGTTGAAATTATATGAAAAATCTTCAACAAGATGCACAAAGGCTTTGACACCATTATCTAAAGCAGCATCATCAACATAAAAATATGGCGAATGATTAGTTGGACTTTCTTCTACATCAGCGGGATTTACACCAAGATAGAAAAACAATCCTGGGACTTGTTGTGCAAAAAATGAGAAATCTTCCGCTCCAGTCCTTGGAACTTTTGCTTCATAATAATTCCCGTTTGCAGCTGCAGACAAAGATGATGAGAGAGTTTTAACCAAATTATCATCGTTAACGGTTACTGGATAACCTCCATAAACTTTAAACTGTACATTTGCTTTAGCATGATGAGCTTCGGCAATATTTTCTGCTATCAACTTAATTTCATCTCGAATTTGGTCTGCATAAGAATCTTCAAATGTTCGTATTGTGCCCTCTAAAAAAGCAGATGCTGGAATAATATTATTACGCGTTCCCGCTTTCATAATTCCAACTGTAACTACAGCCTGACTATCAAGAAGATTTAATCTTCTGCTAACAATCGTCTGAAGAGAGGAAACGATATCTGAGGCAACAACAATAGGGTCAACACCATTCCATGGTCGAGATCCGTGGGTCTGCTTTCCCTCGACAATAATTCTGTAGGCCTCTGCTGATGCCATAAAAGGTCCAGGCTTTGTCCAAATCTGTCCATGGTTTGCATTTGAAACATGCATTCCAAAAATAGCATCCGGTGTTTCAGTATCAAAAATTCCCTCTTTGAGCATGAGCTCAGCGCCACCTTCTTCTCCCTCAGGAGCGCCCTCCTCAGCTGGTTGAAAGATTAATAAAATATCTCCATTTAGCTTGTCAGTATTCCTAGAAAGAAAACTTGCAACACCGAGCAATACTGCGATGTGTGCATCGTGACCGCATGCATGCATAACACCAACTTCATTGCCTTGATAAGTGGTCTTAACTTTTGAAGAAAAAGGTAGATTGAGTTTTTCGGTAACCGGTAAGGCATCAATATCAGCTCTTAGAGCAATCAAGGGACCTGGATTTTGACCTCTAATAAAAGCTGTAACACCTGTAATACCAAAGGAAGTATTTGGTTGAAGACCCATTTCTGTTAAAGCTTCTACTATAGATTCTTGTGTTTTAAATTCTCTATTTGAGAGTTCTGGATTTTGGTGAAAATAATGTCTCCAATCAACAACCTTAGTCATAACCCCCTGAAGATCTCTCTCCAGCTGATTTTTTAACTCATCAGCAGATATTGAGAAAGTCATAAAAGTTAAAAAAATAAATGTATAAAAATTTTTCACTGATTATCCTTTTTTTAAAATGTTTATAAAAATTGATGGAGTTGAATCCATATACTCTTGAAAATCTGGTCTTCTTTCTAATGAACGTTTATCCATCATCGAAACGGATGCGATTGCTATTAAAGCATACATAATAATTGATCCAATCAACAGCCATGCAAAAGAAAGGTTAGATGCAAGAGCAAAAACATACAAACTAAACCAGAATAAGATTTCACCAAAATAATTAGGATGACGTGAGTAATACCATAGGCCTGATTTCATAGTTTTAGGCTCAGAAAGATTTTTTCTAAAATTATACATTTGCTGATCAGAAACAATTTGGATGATAACTGCTGCTATAGCCAAAAAAGCCGCCAAAATATCTAGATTATTTAATTCGTTACCTGAATAAGCAAGAGCATAAATCATTGGTAGTAATGCCATATAAACACAAAGCGTTGGAATAAGATGTATAGAACCAAAATCTACTATGAAGTATTGAAATTTATTATTTGTTTTCCCCTTCATCATGATGTAGCGCCAATCTTCATGCGAAAAGCCATCCCAAGATCTCATCCAGTTATAGGTTAATCGGATGGCCCAAAACAATAAACATGCATGCATTAAAAATGCTCTTTGAACGTTTCCTGCAGAAGAAATATCTGCCCAACACATGATGGTTAAAACGACGGGGATGACTGACCAAAATGCATCATACCAACTAGAGTTTTTAAAAATCACACTTAAAAAATATATAAAAATTGTGGCTTCAATATGACAAATAAATACTTTAAATATTAACGATGATTCAGGAAAAAGGTTCCAAGTAAAAAGCATAGAATAAATACATGCTATGTAACCAACTAAAATGACTGATAAATATAAAAGTTTAGTTTTCATGTGATATTAATTAATTGTTTAGGTTGATGATAATCATTATTTATTGAGATGAGAGGGATCGACTGCAAGCTAATTAAGTCTTGAAGATTGTTATTTAAAGAATCATACAATGTATTTCTTTGGTGTAAATTTAAGTTTAATTCATTTGCAATTCCCACAACCTCCTCCAATCGGAGTTCCTGACCGAAAGAAGCACCTGCAGATCTTGTAATTGATTCATTCATCAGCACTCCTCCGATGTCATTTATTCCTGAAGATAATAAAAATTTTAGCCCTGGAAGACCCATTTTGACCCAAGAACCTTGAATATTATTAATTTGACCTTGAAATAAAATTCTTGCAACAGAATGAACCAAAATTGTTTCTTTAAATGTGGGTCCAGGTCTAGCTTTGCCGCGCCTAAATATTGGTGCCTCATCTGCAACAAAGGGCAAAGGAACAAATTCTGTTATACCATTAGTTCTCTTTTGAAGGTTTAAAAGCTCTAACAAGTGATGAGCAACATGGGCTGTTCTCTCTATATGACCAAACATCATTGTTGATGTTGTAGGCAATCCAACAGAGTGAGCAGTTTCGATGATTTCGATCCATTGGTTACTAGTAAGTTTATCGGGGCAAATAATTTCTCTTATATCATCATGCAAAATTTCTGCAGCCGTTCCTGGTAGTGAGTTCAAGCCTGCTTTTTGTAACTCTTGAAGAAACTCCTTAGTAGAAATATTTAACGTTTTTCTACCATGATCAATTTCTAAAGGAGAAAAGGCATGAATATGAATTGATGGTGAAGCTGATCTAATAGCCTTCACAATTTCAAGATAGGTTTCACCAGAATATTTGGGATGTATTCCACCTTGTAAACAGACTTCCGTAGCACCTCTATCAACTGCTTCATTTGTTCTGCGAATAATCTCTTCGTGTGAAATATTATATGGTTTGCCTCTTAGGTCATCATGCCCCCTGCCTTTGGAAAAAGCACAAAAATTACATTTGAAAGAGCAGATGTTTGTATAGTTAATATTCCTATTAATAACAAAAGTTATATCTGATCCATGTATTTGTGACTTAACATCATTTGCATAATCAGTTACATATTTAAAATCATTATCTGATATCTCAAGGAGCTGCTGTATATTTTCAATAGATGGATTTTTTTCAACTTTTTTAATCGTTTGACAAATACTAGAATTAAATACAGCATCGGGATATGAAGGTATTTTATTGCTAATTCCCGACCTCCAGAAATCAGAGCGAATAAGAGACTGAGAATCAGTTATTTGAAGTAGCTTGGAAGATATTCTGGGTGTTGAAAAGGTATCAAGATCAGTAAAATACTTTGGATACAAAGTTGCTCTTGGTTCTAGAGATTGATTTGAAATTGAGGCTATTTGATTTAGCTTTTCTATTTCAGGCCAGGGTGCCTCTGGGTTTACATAATCCTTAGTAACTGGTGATATTCCTCCAAAATCATTTATTCCAGACTGAGATAGTTGTTTAATATAATCTGAATTTAAGTTGGGCGGGACCTGCAGACTAATATCACCAGGCAAGATCAATCTGGCCATTGCAATTGTCCACATAAGCTCATCAAATGATGGTTCGCTAGCATTTGCCATCAAAGTGTTAGGCTTTGCTTTAAAATTCTGCACTATAACCTCTTGGATATGATTGTATGTGAGGTGCAATTCAGCTATTTTGTGCAATGACTCTAAGCGCTCCAACCTTGTTTCACCTATTCCTATTAATATTCCAGTGGTAAAAGGAACCTTCTGTCTTCCAGCTTCCTCCAATGTTTTAATTCTAAAAATAGGATCTTTGTCAGGAGATCCATAGTGTGGGTTACCTTTTTCAGTAAGTCGAGATGATAAAGACTCAACCATTAAACCCATAGAACCACTTAGGGGTTTAAGTTTGGTAATTTCATCAACAGTCAGACAACCAGGATTTAAATGTGGTATGAGAGATGTCTCATTTAATACAGCTTCAGCACATGCAGCCAAATAATCATTTGTTGTCTCATAACCATTATCTAACAACCACTCTCTTGCTGCTCTATATCTCAATTCTGGTTTATCACCTAGAGTAAATAAAGCTTCATAACAACCATTAGCCTCACCCTCTTTAGCAATTGAGATGACTTGGTCAATTGATAAATATGGTGATTCAACTTTTTTAGGAGTTTGAGCAAAGGTACAATAATGACAAACATCTCGACATAAAAATGTTAAGGGGATAAAAACCTTTGGAGAATAGGTTAATAATTTTTTATAATGTGTTGTTTTCTTATCGTAGGAAGCTTTTATCAAAGCATCTGATAAACAAATATTAGCTAAAGAACTTAATTTAGAAAATTCAATTGATCCCGAAGCAATTAATTGCTTTAAGGTTTGATTTGACTGTTCTAGAATTTTCAACGATCTAAGTGTTAATGTATTTAATTAGTTTGAAGTAATCCTCCTCGGAGTCAAGGTCATCTTGAAGGCTTTTAATTGAAATATCCTGATAATTTAATCCATTATTTTTAAATTCATGCATAAAAAGATTGTAACTATTGAGTCCAAATTTTAGATCAAAGGAAATTGCTGAATTAAACATCAAACAATTTGTACCCTGCCGCGAAAGATCGGAAATAATACTGACTTTTTTCATGTCAAAGGAATGAGCTAACTCATGAAGATCTCGTTCATTTATTTTAGGAAGATCCGCATGCATGATTAAAATGACATCATTGGTTGTTTGTTCATAAATGGCTTCATTTAAACCATCGTTTAATGATGAGTTTGTGAAATATGAAGTTGAATGGTCTAAGTGTAGGTTACTGTCATTTGTAACAACTGTTATTGAATTACAGATTTTAGAATTGTTTAAAGTATCAATGGTTTTCTTTGCCATTGAGGCAGCTAAAATTTCTCGTTCAGATGAGCTTATAATATTTGCCAGTCTATTTTTTGAAGACGAAAACTTTTTAATCGGTATAAATGCAGAGACATTCATTTATTTTGACTCAAGCTCATCAATGATAGTCTTAGCAAGTGCATTTTTTTTATCAAGACTGTTCATAATTAAATCGGTAATATGCACCTCATAACCTAGATCATTTAATGCATCAGACTCACTTACATCAGATGAGTCTATAAAAATCCTTTGTGAATAATTTTTATAAAATTTAGCAATGGTTTTTACGCATACTTCTTGGCCTAGTTCTTGCATCATTTTTGCTGTTGGTCCTTTTAATGACTGAGCATTAACAATTGGACTTATGGTTGTAACTTTATGTGAATAATCATGTAAATAGTTTTTTAGTTTGGGTAACTGAAGCATTGGATTAATACTTACGTAGGGATTTGATGGGCATATGATAATTTCATCATAAATTGATAAATCAAGGTCTTTGTTAAAATCTGCCTTATCAAGCCCCTTGAAAACAAAATCAGTTACAGGTGGTTCGCATTTCAATTTAACAAAATATTCTTGAAATGAAAGCAGCCTATTTTTTGTTTGTATATAAGTTTCAACAGATTGATTACTCATTGGAAAAATATATTTCGGCAGATTGAATGACTCACATAAATCATGTGTTGCTTCTGTAAGAGATTGTCCTGAATTAATCAAATATGTTCTTTGAATATGGGTCGCTAAGTCTTTGTCTCCAAGTTGAAACCATGTTTCTCCTTCCATATCAGACAAAGCTGAAAGCATATTCCATGACTCATCTTTTCTTCCCCAGCCCTTTGATGTATCGGATTCACCGGCAAGGGTATACATCACCGTATCAAGATCGGGACAGATTCTTAAACCAAAATGCGTGAAATCATCTCCAGTGTTGACGGCAATAGTTAAGCTAGCTGGATCCATTGAATTTTTAAATCCCAAGGCAAGCTTGGCTCCTCCAACACCTCCGCACAATAGTAGATAATTTTTCATCTAAACAAATCCTCTTCTTCGCTTCTAATTAAAGATCGAGAGTCGCTAAGATTATTTTGTTTAAATTTATAGCCTTTAATTAATACAACGGGTTTTTTTTGGGCAGCCTGACCCATCAATAATGAAGCTGCTGCTGCTAATTCGTCAGCAATCCCTATTTGAGTTACTTTTAGCTCATTATCATAAAGATCTTTTTTTCCTCGTTCATCTAAAAGACATTCAATGTTATAGCTCCCTATCGTAAAACCTACTATTCCATTTCTAAAAGGTCTACCCATGGTATCGGTGATGATTACAGAAATATTTTTTTGAAAATGTTGAGATATAGTTTCTGAAATCTCTTTTGCAGATTCATCAGGCTTTTCCGGCAGCAACAAGACAGTATCTTTTAGTTGATTGATGTTAGATCTATCAATTCCTGCATTTGCATGAATAAATCCCAATTTATGCTCAACAATTAGCACCCCCATTCGATAGCGTACTACCTTTTGCGATTCATTTAAGATTGCTTGAATAAACTTTGGATCTTTATCAATTTTTGTAGATAAGGTTATTGCCTCTTCTGAGGGGTTCAATTGTGAGATGTCCAGATATCTATTTTCTGATTTAGAAATAATTTTTTGAGCTATAGCTATGACATCTCCATCGTCAATTGAAATTGATTCAGAGGTTATAGCATCGATGATTTCTTTGGATACATCTTGTCCTGGCTGAATAAGCGGAAGTGTCTCTAGAGCAATGAGTTTAATAGAACTGATAATACTTCTCTTGTTAGTGGCCTGTGATCTTGATGCCTGAATGTGCAAGTGAGTGTTTTTTATTGATCGCAATTAATATTGAAGTTAGGGCTTCAGCAGCAACTGAATTGCATAATGGTCCAGCATGCCAGCCAGTCAGACCAGCATCAGCTGCTAAGTCAATTACGGTATTTCTAGCATCAAGAAAATCTCCAGCAACCAAAACATCACAATCAATCTCAGCATCGGTCTGTAGCAATTCAGCTGAAATATTTTGAAAAGCAGATATCACAGTAGTTTTTTCACCCAAAATTGATTGAGCATTTAATGCTGCAGAACCTATTTCAGGCAATTGAACTCTCATAACCTTTGGAGGCATCAGTGGAACAGTTGCATCAATCATTATCTTATTTTGCAAACCATCATCAATACTTATTAAAGTTGATTCTTGATGAGCAAATGGCACAGTTAAGCATGCAATTTCACAGATTTTAGCAGCATCAATATTCAACATTCCAGACGAACTTTCCAAGCCTAATTGCACAGCAATTTCTTGAGCCTTAGGTAAATCACGGCTGCCAATTAGCACGTCATGTCCAGCCTTAATCCATCTTGAAGCCAACCCTTTACCTAAGGATCCTGTCCCACCTAGAATAGCTATTTTCATTCAATGTCTCCTAATTAATATTAAATAAATATTATACAAATTCGCCAACCAATCAATGGGTATCTTCAAGAATAAATTTGTCAATATAAATTTAGCTTACATGTTCTATAATCAATTAGATCAGATCAGTAAAAAATACTAAAAATGATAAATTTAAAAAATAAATCTGTAGTTGTAACTGGGGGCACAAAAGGCATAGGTATTGAAATTACTAAATGCTTTTTAAAACAAAATGCTAAAGTCTTTGTTCTGGCAAGACAGAAACCCAAAAGAAGTATTCAGGCCAAAGGCAACAAAGCTGTATTTATAGAATGTGATATTAGAAATATTGATTCATTGGATGATGCAGTAAAGCAAATTAAAGGCTTATCAAAATCAATAGACGTTTTGATAAATAATGCTGGTGGGGCTCCAATGGCTAATGCTTTGAGCGCTTCAAACAAATTTCATGAAGCAATCATTGATTTGAATCTATCTGCGCCACTTAATGTAAGCCAAAGATTTGCCAAAATTATGATGAAACAAAAGACAGTTTCAAACATTATTAATATATCCAGCGTTACTGCAACTAGACCTACACCAGGAAGTGCTGCTTATGGAGCAGCCAAGGGAGGTCTTGTAAATCTAACTAAAACGTTAGCAGTTGAGTGGGCTCCCAAAATTAAAGTTAACTCTATAATTGTAGGTTATATAGAAACAGAAAATTCTGTAATTCATTATGGAAAC
>Ga0222717_10003612_pt1 | contig 11576 bp, 4 predicted proteins | sample C33_18DmetaG_FD_165053 | JGI IMG/M metagenome (GOLD analysis project Ga0222717, IMG submission 165053) | Estuarine water microbial communities from San Francisco Bay, California, United States - C33_18D | ecosystem: Environmental > Aquatic > Marine > Unclassified | place: USA: California...
TTTCCTTGTTGCCACTCTCTAAGAATACGACGCTCCATCAGATCAAGCTGCTTGACAGCAAAACCTTTTAGCATGTAAAAGATACGTGCGTTAGGAGACTTTAAACCTGCTGACGTTTGCGCTGCCGGGTTAATAGGTTGCAGTCTAAACAAGTCAAACATAACTAGATCACGGACAAGTTCACTGTTTACATCACCAGCGGCTATATCTCTTTTTAACTGATCCAACTCAGCCTTGCTAAAAGTGTTAGTCCATTTACTATCAAATGATCCATTAGCGATGTCTTTCTTCGCTTTGTTAAAAGAAGCACCCATTATCTTTGTCTTACCAAACTTATCAAGACCAGAAAAACCAGAAGCTTTCATAGACCACTCAAGTAGATCCTCACTACCCTTAGCTAGTTTTTCTAGGAACCTTACCCCTGTTATAGAGCTATCACCTTTAGTAGATCTTCTTATAAATTCACCAAAGACTTGTCTTGCTAAACCCACATCGTCAGCAGAAAGACGTACATTATTCTTACTAAAGACAGACTTAAGTACGTTACCAACACCCAACTCAAAAGCAGCGTTGAATAAGTCGTGTACGTTCATCAACGCACCGTAAGGGTTAGCAATAGTACCTACATACCCTAAGCTTCTGACAACTTCTAACTCTTGAGACATGCCCCTGTTAGCGTTAACGCCTAGATCATCTAGTATTTCAATAGCGTTTTTAATTTGTAGATCAGAAAGACCTTCACGCTTCATTGCTTCACGTATAATCTTTTCGTCAAACAACTTAAACGAATCGCTTTCAAGCTTGGCTGTTGCTTCTAAGGCGGTCATCTCACCTTTCTTTACTTTATTCCTAAGCCTCTTTGGTAGCTTCTTAACATCTAATGCCACAGTAGGCATACCAGATGTACGGAAACCTAGTTGCTTACCTAGCTCCATACGTGTAAGAGTTTCTCTCTGCCAACGCCAATGAGAATCAAAGATGTTAGCGTACTCTAGCTCCTCTCCGTCTAGCTTTGCTCGCTCTTCTTCCATAGACTTACGACTACGTTTCTTACTAGCCGTATCCTCTGCCTTCCCAGCTGCCCTTGCTCTGTTAATACGTAAACTAACATCGTCATCGACATACTTTAATGCAGAGTGTAACCAAACATCTGACAAGACACCGGCTGTTACTTCTCTACGATAACGACCGTTAAACTCCATATTGTCATCAAAAAACTTTTGCAGTCTTTCGCCAGCACCTTTACCTATTTTGGCATCAGCATATTTCTTAGCGGCCTGTAAAGATTTTGCTGCTGCTTTAGCTCCAATGTTCGTTGCGTTAACAGCATCCAGCATCAAGTCATTAAACTTAACATCATCTGCTAAGTTCCTAAGACCTTCCATGCCTTTCCATACTTCATCAAGCTCAGACTGACCACGAACCACACGGTTCATTCCTCTGATAATACGAGAAGAAAACGCTGGACCTACGACTGTTTCTGCTAAGGTAGCTAAGGGTGATGCAAAACGACGAAACTTAACAATATTGCTTTGTGCTTCCGGTATTGTTCTTCCTTTATCTATAACAAGACGACCAGAAGCAAGGTCTAACAAGTCTTCTCTAAAAGCATTAAGCTGTGTAACATCGTCAAAACCCCTGTTAGAGTCTTTAATTAACTGCTTAACTCTTTTGTTCTTACCTACAACCTTAGCCGCCTGCTTACCACTAACACCCATTTCTTCTGCATAGCGCATTAGACGAAGCATTGTGTTACCTAAAGCGTTAGGGTTTGTACCTTGCCTACCTACTGCGTCAGCAAGAAACTCAGTCTCTCTGATAATTAATTGATCAACAAGAGCATCGTCTGTTAACTGAGCCGTGGGTCTTTCTATCTTTTGTCCAGACACAGCAGCCTGCAACGCATCAACTTGTTGTGTGTGTAACGTCTCTGGGTTTGTAGATGTTCTTACAAGATTAGGATTAAATACAGAATCAATTACTTTTCCAACACCGCCACCTACTAATGCGCTAGTGCTACCAAGTATTAAACGTTCTTCTAGAGACTCCCCTGAAGCAAAGCCATACGTTCCTGCTTCTATTGCTCCTTGCTTAGGTAAACTAAGAATGCCTGCTCTAGCTAATAACGCCGTGCTTAAAAAGGCTGAAGGAATAATACCAGCAGTTTCCGCAGCTACAGCAGCGCCGGGATTCAAATAAGAAAACTCCTCTCTTTCTCTGTTAATCCTGTCTTTCTCAACAGAGTAAGAAGTGTCGTTTACTTTAGAAGCGTATAAAGCCTCTAGCTCATCGGCTGTTTGTAACGTTAAACCACCGGCTATCTCACGAAGAACCCCTACACCCTCTTCAGATTTAGAGTTTCTGTAGGCGTTTACTTTTTCTTTCAAGCCGTCAGACAAACCAGCCATTGCATCTTCTTGTTCAATGACATCCGGCTTAGACTTTTTAGATAGTCTTTGATTTACTTCAGCAAAAGCGTTTATTTTTGTCATAAGAGATTCAGAAATGTCTACGTCTTTTAAAACACCACCTATATCTGAACGCTTAACATCACCAATTCGCGGTCCTCTAGCTTGCTCAAACTCTTCGCGAGTCATCCCGTAAGTCCCCATAGGACTAAGACTTTTACGCACAGGCGCTAAAGCAACGTCAGGTTTATCAACGCTTACATCAGGGACTCTAACAGAAGGCAACGAAGGTTTTGACTGAGCCATTAAATCAGTAAGAGTAACGTCAGGTTTATCAACGGTAGGAAAATCACCAGACTCTAAAGCATATCTAGCACGATCAACAACTTGTTTAAACATACTAGGAGTTTTATCAAAGTCCGTATCAAACTCATCACCGGGCTTGACAAAAAACTCTATCTTAGTAGCATCTTGCGGGGTAATGCCTAGTATCTTACCAACAGAAGCTTCGTCTGTTTTCAGTACAGCTGCTACCTCTTTTAAAGTAGCACCAGCATCTATTGCTTGACGCGCTAGTCTAGGTATAGATTCTTGAGGATTCTTAAAAACCTCTCTATCGTCTACATTAGAACTTTCAGGTTGTTTACTAACGGTTGCTCTAGCCATGAAAACCTCAGTTTAAAACTATACCACCACCACCGGCGACAAGATTAGGATCAATAGGACCAGCACCTGTTAAAATACGTGCTTGAGCTTCTGCTTGTTCTAGTGTAAGTCCTTGCTCATCCATTAAGTCTTTAACAATACTGTCAAACAGTTGTTGGCGCTGTCTTTCATCTTCGTCAATAGCTTCTGATTGTTCTTGACCTTCTATTTTACGACGCATACCAGACATGGCAAAGTCAATTAACTCTTTCCTAGATTTTATACCTTGCTTAAGACCTAATGCCATTTGTTCTTGAAAAACTTTTACTTCATCTTCTGTACCGCTGCCTGTTAAAAAATCGTGGATATCACGTTTGCCCATCCAGTCTTGCCAGAAAGTAGTATTAGAACCTTTGTTTATAATTTCTTCTATAGTTATCCTCGCTTGTCTGCTATACTCTTCGTCAGAATACATAGCATCTGTTTTTTGTTTTTGATCAGCATTAACAGCTTTAACAACAGCAGACACAGCAGCTTTTCTTTCAAAAGTAGATTTAGGCTCTGTTGAGTTAAGAGTATCAACGTGTTGTTGTAATGAAGGTACTTTTTCTAATAAATCAGGATTGTTATTAACATAGTCTGCATAATAACCTGTTAATTCCATCGCACTCTTAGAAGCTTCTGCGCTTTCTTGCTGTTCTCTTTTTAGATTAGCTTCTTTTAAAATATCATCACGTAATCTTTGAGGAATAGGCTTTTCTTCTTCACCTACCATAAGAGTAGCAGGAACTTCTGTTTGCTGGTTAGCTAACATACCGTTAGAAACAAAATCAATTATATTTCTATCTTCCCTTACTTGTGTTTTAGCCGCTCTTTCAGCCTGATTAAAAGTATACTGGTCTCTACTAGCCGTTAATCTAGCAGCTTCGTCGTACTTACGAGCTTGGTTTAATTTATCAATAGCAAAATCAAATCTCTGCATAGGATTCATAGCAGCAAGTTGCTCTTGCTCTGCTTGTTGTTGCTGTTGTTGCATACGAAGTCCGGGAGCTTGACCGATACCACGCGCAGCAGTAAACAAACCTTCCTGATAAGAAGGCTGTAACATACTCTGTAAAAATGTTTGTGAAAATTTAGCCATGATTAACCTCGTTAGTCAAATGGGTTTATAGTGTTCCAGATGTTACCAAGCCCATCTCCAATACCACCAAACAAACCACCTAAGTCAATACCAGCAGCAGGAGTAGTAACACCAGTAACCCTGTTAGTTTGTGGTGTAAACATACCAGCAAGGATGTTAGAGCCTACGCCACCTAACAGGTTAGCACGTGCTTGCTCCGCTAACAGACGAGCTTCTAAGCCAGACATCATAGTCTCACCAAAGAGTCCTGTACCAAACTGTTGAGCTTGCTGTGCAAGTTGTTGCTGTTGTATGCCGGGCTGTGCCGCAGCAAGCAACTGAGCTTGAGGTACGTAACCGGCACCAAGGAACTGCTGTCCTAACCCTGCCTGTTGCATCTGTTCTGCCTGAGCTTGTTGCATAGCACCTAACATGGATCTGTTACGAGCTTCTTCTTGTGCCGTAGCCATAGCCAGCATCTCAGGAGTAGCACCGCCGTAAGCAGCAGAGCTAACACCAAGCCTACCTTGTCCTGCTAGACGCTCTTCTAAGGCAAGACGTTGACGCTCCTCTTCAGGACGCTGTGCTGCCCTCATACGCTCAAAGATAGCTTGCTCACGAGCTTGCGTAGGCTGTACTGCTTGACCAAAGAAACCACCTGCACCGCCTAACAACTGTTGTTGCAACGCTTGTTCTTGCGGTGATAACGTCATTCCTACTTCAAGACCGCCAGTAGTAGGTTGTGGCAATCCGGGAGGCATATAACTAGTAGCCTCGAATCGCCCGGCTGGTAAAGGCTCTCCCGGAGCAAGACCCAACATATCCCTTAACTCCTCGCCTATCCCATCATAAGCACTAGGTAGCCTTGGTCTTGTGCCAGCAGACATTGCATCTTTTAAACTATCTGTTGCGCTTATATCGCCGCTTAGCTGAGCAAAGCCCGGAGGCAACATCATTGATGGCTGACCTACAGGCTGTGGCATAGGCTGTCCCATACTAGGCTGACCACCCATACGTGCAGAAAACATAGACCCAGTAGGAGTAGTAACAGTAAATGGCCGAAACTGTGACTCCCGTTGCCCACGCTCTGCTACTTCCATAGCTCCGGGAACACGTTGACCATCTACAGTAACGCCTGTTAAGGACTGTGTGCCTATGTCACTAAGCCTGTCATACGCCTCTTTAGTCAACAAAGACCCAGCAACAGCAGGTATTGCTGGTGAGACAGCAGAGCCTATTTGACTTAAGCCTCCATAAATATCACTAAAAAATTCACTAATACCGTTACTCATAGTAATTTACCTATCAAAGCCATTACGTTAATCTCCTGTAGTGACAAAGGAGAGCCATCAATTTCTGATTCAAGACCTACCTGTACACTTGTTCCATATCCAGTGGTGTTTAAGCTACGTTGGTTAGTTAGCTGACCACCTGTAAACTCTACTGTTGTATACTCGCTTTCACCGTAGAACCCTGTTATCTGAGTACCTACTGTAAACTCTGCTGTAGCGTATGTAGTATCAAAATCATACGCCCACTTCATAAATACGACTGAGCTGTTAGCACCGACTAACGTGGGCTTAAGCTTTTTAAGTATTTTAATCCTAGCACTATCGCCAAAGGTTAGGCTTGGACTGTAGTATTTAAACCTGTAACCAACATTATTATCGCTATATCCTGTGTATGTACTAATACCGTTAGAAGTGCCTACATATAACGTACCATCATCTAACCGTGTAAATGATGCAAAAGTAGTAGACGGCCAACGAGTAACACGGTATGATCCATTTTCTAACGTACCTCGTACATCAAAGCAGTACGTCATGTCTTGACCTGTAAACGTCAACAGATAGAAACCTTCTTCTGGACTGTATACGGATCTAAAGAACTGTGTTTCATTCTGCAACGCAGCAATAATGTCTTTGGTAATATTACCTGACAGACTGCTAATAGGCATTGACTTTTCTTGTATGGTTCTACCAAAGCTCTTAAGACCGGTGTGTGACAGGAACAACAAGTCAGTACCTGTATACTGCACAGTGTCTCTGTTGACACAACCAATACCTGCTACAGTGTCTGCTAACGTCATAGAAGCAGGAGAAGTAGCACCATCATAAACAATAATACTGTGCTTACCAAAGATAATTAAAGCATTGTTGTGAGCCGCTAAAGCTACAATCTCATCATAACCGTCAGGCCATACTTTAGATATGTCTATGTTACCGCTAGAGCCGCCTGTCCAGTGTATACCGTTCAACAAATCAGACCAGTATATTGTAGATTTGTTAGCAGTAAAGTCTGCTGTCCAGAGCCTACCATAGGCCGCTAGGACTTCGTTGCCGTATATAGCACTAGTAACGCCAGTGGCGTGTGTATGGTCGCTCATGGCTTCTACTGCGCCTGATGTGTTATCATACACTAGAGGCTCAAACCCACGTTGGAACATGTAGATACGACCGTTAAAGTCTACAAGCTTCCAGTTGTCTGCGTTAATACTGTACCCAGCAGGGGTTTCGTCTACTAACGTAGCTGTACCACTAATGATCTTGTTGTTACCAACAGAGAAAACCTTAGTGTTACCAGCGTCATCCCTAAACTCTTTAATAGCACGTAATGAATCAGTACCAAGGACAGTCTTGTTTGTAGTTATAACAGTGTGACCCTTACGTGCAGCAATACGACCACGTTTGTCAATCACAGCATTGTCTGCAATTTCTGCAAACGACGGGTCTTGAGCCAAAGGCGAGTCTTCGGTGTTAACACCTTTAAACGCCGGAGCTACAAGATTAATGCTTTGAAGTTCTTGTGCCATATTAGATAGTCCTAAATACCATCTCTTCAGGATGCTTTGCTGCGTCGATAGCAATAGCGTCTGACAAGTACTGGTTAGCAATAGTAAAGTACTCAGCAGTAGAAGTACCACCTGTTTCACCACGTTCACGTGCTAGCAACGCTACAGCTAAATGAATAACTGGTATAGAAGGAACAAGAAGAACGTCAGCGTCGGTAGACAAATCTGCTTGTCGCTTAACAGTATCAACACGTATACTGTACACACCATCTGGTGTTGGACCTAAAAGGATCTGCGTATCACCGTTAGAATCTAGACCGTTATAAGTATAGTATTGTGGTGTTCCTTCTGAAGCACTGTTAATATATAATTGCTCATTAAACCAATCTTTAGTTTGATAGTGCATAAAAGAATTGTTAGTATCGTTTAACATACACATAACTTTTATGTTATCTTTTCCGCCTGTTAAAGAATATGTATTGTCTGAAGCAGTAGTGGATATAGTTATTGTTTCACGTAAGCCAGACCAATCAGCAGCTTGACCTACTAACGTCTTAGCATCATTAATAAAATCACCTACCATTTTAACATAGGTTGTACTTGTAACAGACGTAGTTTCTTCTTCGCGAAGTCTGCGTAGTACACTGTTCATAAGGTTTAGATATGTCATACTAGCATTCCTGATTGTCTACCAATAACTTTGTTAAGAGAATCCATAGCATTTGCTTGTTGTTTAGGAGGGGTTATTTCTAATATCTTAGGCGCTTCAAAAGGACTAAGACCTTTTAAGAATGGATCAAACTTTATAACTTCCGGTTTAGAAAGTTGAGCTATAATTTGCTCTTGTTGTTGGCCTAAACCTGTTAAGCCGCCTAAAAGACCTGCTCCTAATCCTGCAATGCCTTGTCCAAGACCTGTTACTTGCTCACCTAAACCAGACACTTGCTGTTGTACTACGTCAAACTGCTCACCAAACTGTTGTTGTAAACCGCCCTCAACAGTAGCTAGTTGCTGTAACACACCAGCCTCAACACCTGTAATTTGTGATAACAAGTTAGCTTCGGTATCAGATAAACTTGTAGCAAAACCTTGCTCTGCTTCTTCAAGACGGTTTGTTAAGGTTTCTTCTGTTTGTTGTGAAGTCTCTTCAACAAGCTCACGCATTGCTGATTCTTGAGTTAACATCCCTTGTTGCAGAGCTTCTAGGTTAACACCAATACGCAAACTTAAATCTTCAATGCTAAGACCTAACTCGTCGTAACGCTGACGACCAGCTTCATCTAACTCTTCAATGCGACCACCAGCACGAATAACATCTTCAGCAACTTGTGCAACGTCTGCTGTTAACGTACCTAGTTGACCACCTAAAACAGCACGTTCTTCAGCAGCAATATCAAGCTCTACGCCTGTTTGTTGTTCATAATCATCAATACGATTGGTTAAGCGTTCGTTAATACCTTCTATTTGAGCAGCGGTTTCACCTCTAACACCTGTAATTTCTTCTGTAATTTGATCGCTTAAACCTTGGTTACGCGCAAAAGCAGCTGCTTCAGAAACAGTTAGTGTAGCTAAAAACTCTGATCGTAAGCCTGTAAGCTCTGACAACTGCTGTATAGCGTTAGCATCAATACGTTCCTCAAGTCCAGTAATTTGACCACTAAGGGCTTCACGTTCTTCGGTAGCTATGTCAAGTTGCTCACCTGTTTGTTGCTCGTAAGCGTCAATACGGTCTGTTAAACGCTGACCCATTCCTTCTACTTGAGCCGCTGTTTCACCACGAATACCTGTAATTTCTTCTGTAATTTGGTTGCTTAAACCTTGGTTACGCGCAAAAGCAGCTGCTTCAGTTGCTGATAATGTTTCTAAAAACTCTGTTCTAAATCCTGTAAGCTGTGCTAACTGTTGAACAGCATTGGCGTCCATCCGCTCTTCAAGACCTGCAATGTCTTCACGAACAGCGCCAAATTCTTCTTCAGCGTATGTTTGTAAAATATCTTGAGCTTCTTCAATACGATCAAAGTTAACACCAAACTCTTCTTCTAAAGTATCTACTGTTAAGTCAAGCTCTACGTAGCGCTCACGATCAGCTTCGCTAAGATTCTCAAGACGGTTGTTAGCATCAGCTAAACTTTGAGCTAACCTTAAACGCTCTTGTGCGGCTTCGTCAAAACGCTCTTCTGCTCTAGACTCAAACTCACTTGTTTGTTGTTGTAGTCTTTCAACGTCTGAACTTAAAGTACCAGTAATATCATCAAAACGTCTGCCTTGACTTTCTAAAAGTCTTGTAAACTCTTCTGCATTTCCTATGGACTCTGTTAATAATCTTTCTTCAACACCAGAAAGCTCTGATAACATACGGATTTGAGTTTCAGATAAATCTACTGCTGATCCTTGTCGATATTCTTCAAGTCTATTAATAAGATTTTGTTCAATACGTATACGATCTTGTGCAGCTTGTTGCTGTCCTTCTGTAAGTTCTCCGTATTGTTGACCTGTAAGTTGCTCTAATCTTTGAATGTCCGAACTTAGAACATTAGTAATGTCGTCAAACCGTTGACCTTCACTTTCAAGAAGGCGTGCAAACTCTTCAGCATTAGCAGCTGAGTCTTGTAAAAGCCTAGCTTCAAGACCTGTTATTTCCTCTACTCTTCTAACTTCAGCGTCCGTAAACTCTACTGCTATCCCTTCACGTAGTTGTTCAAGTTTGTCGTTAGTACTTTGTTCAATACGTATACGATCTTGTGCAGCTTGCTGCCGCTCTTCAGAAGCTTCAGCAAAACCGGTTTCTCTTTCTTCCCTAGCTGTTTCTAAATCAGTTCTAATTTCAGATACATTGTTAGCTACAGAAGTAAGAAGGGTTTCAGTACCGCCCATCTGTTCAATCAATTGCTGTTGATTTGTATTAAGGTCTGTTAACATCCCACCTTGACGTACTAACTCTTGGTATGCTTCTTGTTGGTCAGCAGTTATTGTTTCAAGACGTCCGTTAATGGTTACTTGTATACCTTCCATTGCTGCGTCTTGATCTTCAAGAGACTCTAATACAGGCTGTATGTACTCAGCCATTAACTCTCCAACTTCTGTAAGGTCAGCATCCCTGCCGTCTACGCCATCTCTTCCATCTACGCCATCTCTTCCATCAACACCGTCTCGACCATCTACACCATCAACACCGTCATCTCCACGTTCACCGTCTATTCCATCAATACCGTCATCACCTCTTTGACCATCAATACCGTCTATACCGTCTATACCGTCTATACCATCTATGCCATTTACAGGAAGAGAGTCTTCGTCTTCTAAGCCCGTAGCTTCTTGTGTTGTGTCTGTAAAGATGTCTTCTTCTTCTACTCTTCTGTCGTCAACGCCTGATACACCGGGCAAAGAAACAACTCCTGTACCGCCTTCAGTACCATCTGCGGAGGATGCCCCTTCAATAAAATTAACTACGCCTTGAGCTGTACCGCTAGACTCAAACGCGTCTGCAATACCTTCTAAAGCAGAGTTTAAAGACCTATCAATTTCTTGAACTACAGCGTTACCAGCCTCTGCTGTTTGTTGTATAAAGTCTGTATAAGCAACTTCTGTTCCATCAGGAAGTGTAACAAAAGTAGTGCTACCATAAGTATCAAGAGGCAGCTCAGTGCCGTCTGCTAGTACAATAGTGTCTTGAGTTAAAGAGCTTGTAAAATCATTAAACTCATTTTTTAAATTTTGAAAAGTGTCTGACTCTGCGATTGTATTAAACGCTGCTGTTGTTAAACCTGCTCGTAAAACAGACTCAAAAGCTTCTTCTAAATCTAAAGAGCCTGTAGTCATTGCTTGCGCTAAAGCGTTAACAATACCCGCTGAAGCACCAGCAGCTTGTATAGCAGACATACCTAGACCAGTCGCACCGCCGGGTATTGCTGCTACTTTAGGCAACATAAAAGTATCTGTAAGACCTACTCCTAAATAGTAAGTCATTGCTGCCATAATACCAGCTTTGGCAAACTGTGTAGGTCCGGGACTATCTACTTCTTCTGTTTTAACATAAGCAGAACCATTCCATCGAAACTTGTCACCTGACTCACTATAAGCAATAGGGCTAACACCGTACTTTTCTAACAGTGCTTGGTTAGCGTCAGAATTAATCCAGTTATTGTATGCGCCTTGTTGAGTGCTTGTTTGTTGTCTACGAAGATTTTCTAGGTTTTGTCCGGGATCGCTAGCGTCTATAGTAAGATCAGCGTCTCCCTCAAGAATCATTTGTTGGTCTTCTGTAAAACCAGTATCTGCTTCTGCCCAGTTGCCTGTGTCGTAATCACCAGACTGAATTAACTGTTCACGTTCAGTCATGTAAGAAAGGTAGTTATTAAACGACCCAAACATTTCCTGTAGTCTGTTTACATCATCACCTTCAAAGTAATCACGTAACTCATCTACAGTTAATTGCTGTACTTCACCAGTTTGACCATACAAATAGTCAAGTTGTGCGTCTCCTTTTTCACGCCCTTCAACAAACGTAAACGTCATTTCAGAAGGTGTTTCTACTGGCTCATCACCTTTAACGTCCCGCATAGGCTTAACGCCGCCAGTCTCAGGAGCAGGAACAGGAGCATCAGTTCCAGTC
>Ga0222717_10003613_pt1 | contig 11575 bp, 10 predicted proteins | sample C33_18DmetaG_FD_165053 | JGI IMG/M metagenome (GOLD analysis project Ga0222717, IMG submission 165053) | Estuarine water microbial communities from San Francisco Bay, California, United States - C33_18D | ecosystem: Environmental > Aquatic > Marine > Unclassified | place: USA: California...
TTGGTCTAAATTACTTTCAGCCTTTTGAAGTATTTCGAAAGATTTAATTTCTATGCTTTTTGTATACACCAGTCTAGTCTGAACATATGAAAAAAAAGCACTCCATTTAAATAGTCCCAAGCCTGAATGAGAGAGCAATTTAAATCCGGATAAATGAATTTCGCCCTGTTCTAAGGGCAAAACCCTAGTTCTTAATTTAAAAGTGTTCTTTTCTCGCCTAGAACGACAATGGATAAGAGGTGACACAATTTCAACTGATTTTTTATCATCTACAACATCTTGATAATACATCAAAGGCAATTTTTTAGTATCCATATCAAACTCTATAACCACACTGTGTGAAGACCATGTACCATTTTGAAATACTTCTGGCAAATGGTCACTAACCTCCATTTTGGGGATTTTAGTTGGCATTAAAAAACGAATACTCAATAAGAAAGCTAAACAAATGCACAAAATAAGTTGTAAATTTTTTGTATTAAAAAACAAAGCCAGAACAAAACCAATCACAAGAATTGTTACAAACAAATAAAACTCTGGAGTTTGTTCAATAAAAACCCTATGAGGGTGTATTTTTTTTTTATTCAAAACTTAAAACAAAAATATACTATACTTTTTAGATACGTATTTTAAACTGGCAAAGGACAATTCGCCAACCATGTATCAAGTTGCGCAGTCTGATCTTCAATTTTAGAAAAACTACTGCTTCGTACTCTAGTAGATACTCTATGCGCAAAAACAGGCACCAGCAAACACTCTATATCTTCCGGTTCAACCCATTGCCTTTTTTCCGTTAGTGCTAACGCTCTCACCATAGCACACATGTGCAACAATGCTCTAGGACTCAAGCCATGATTACAATCACGATCCTCACGGCTTGTGTTTGCAAAATTCACAAGCCATTTAATGAGGCTTTCATCAATTTTTATTCGCTCAATAACTGACCTTAAACTCATCGCTTGCTCAGACGATACAACACTTTTTAACCTTGGAATTGATTCCGATTTTAATCTTGCATTAAGCAAATTTATTTCAGAAACACTTTCAGGATAGCCCATTTCAAGTCGAACCATGAATCTATCTAATTGAGCATTGGGTAATGGATAACAACCAGCATCGTCAAATGGGTTTTGAGTCGCAATAAAAAAGAAGGGATCTTCTAGTATATGAGTATTCCCATCAATACTAATATGTGATTCATTCATAGCTTCCAGTAGTGCTGACTGAACTCTAGGGCTTGCACGGTTTAATTCATCACCCAACAATATATTCGTAAATATGGGCCCTTTTCTAAATTCAAGATCACCATTTTGAGGTTTCCAAATCAAAGATCCTGTTACATCTGAAGGCATCAAATCTGAAGTAAATTGAAGACGATTAAAACCTACAGACAAACTACTGGCCAATGCTTTAGCTAATGCGGTTTTCCCTACCCCTGGCCTATCTTCTAACAAAACATGTCCACTAGCAATAAATGAACAGACCAATAACTTAATCGTTTCTGGTGCGCCAACAATAACACTATTTAAATTGTCTATAAGCTTTTGTATCAATTGATCTACCGTTTCATTTGATGCCCTTTCATTTTTTTCCACTTCAGTCATCGTTATCTATTATTAACCTTTAAATTTGACATTTAGCTTAAAAAACCACTTTTAGAGTCAAGAAATACAATCTAAGTCATGTTCATATATTCCTCGAAAGAAGAGTTGAGTTATCTATAAAATATGTATTCTCATGCTTTAATTATTTCAATAAATTAATCTAATTTGGACCCAAAAGAAGCCATAGTTTGGTATGTTGTTTTTTTATTCTCTGTGATCTTTCACGAAGCAGCGCATGCGTGGGCTGCTAAAAAAGGTGGTGATTTTACAGCTTACCTAGGAGGACAAGTATCATTAGACCCTATCCCGCATATACGAAGAGAACCTTTTGGCATGATCGTCCTGCCAATCATTTCTCTTTTTATCATCCATTGGCCATTTGGTTTTGCTAGTGCACCTTATAACCCAGTGTGGGCTTATCGCAATCACAAAAAAGCTGCTTGGATGGCTTTGGCTGGACCAGGAGCAAACTTCTTGCTCACCGCCATTTCTATTATTTTAATTAAATTTGGATTAGCTATGGAGTATTTTGAAATTCCTCAGATGGCCTATTTTTCAATTCTCATTTCACCAGCCACCGATAGCCAAATGAGTAACAATATATGTCTTTTTCTTAGTATTTTCTGCTCGATGAACTTACTGCTTGCCATCCTTAATATGCTACCTTTTCCTCCCTTAGATGGTAGTGAAATCATCTCGTTTTTTTTAACTCAAAGTCAAGCTCACCGTTACAGACAATTTATCAATCAACCTATGTTTAGTATACTAGGACTTTATATTGCTTGGAATCTATTTGATCCTATTTTTGATACAGTGTTCAAAGCTCTATTACAAGTTTTGTATTACTAATTCAATAATCGCAAGAAACCCATATTATAAGGAATAAAGACATCATGATGAGTTATAGAGAATGGTTCAAACAACAAGGTAAAGAACATCGGAAGATTGTCGATAAACTCACTGCAAAAGGTTTATCAGAAGAAGCGATCATTGAATACTTTGATTTCGATAACATGGTTAAAAACGAAAATGATTTCTGCCCTCTTTACAAAGACAACAAAAAATGTCATGATATGGAATCATTAAATTGTTATTTATGTGCTTGTCCCTATTTTCGATTTCATAATTCAGGATTAAAAAAAGAAGCGGATAAAACCCAGTTTAGTTATTGCAGTATTAATTCTAAAAATGGTCGACTTGGTGAGTATGGTGATGCAATTCATCAAGATTGTAGCAAATGTACTGTGCCACATAAAAAGCGTTTTGTAAGTAAGAATTTCAATATAGATTGGTTCATTCCAATGAAAGACTGTGATATCACATAAGGTCATTATCTTTTTATTTCATTTTCCCCGAGTTGTTCTATCAATAGCGGCGCTAAAATCATTATTTAATTTTATGGGTTAAAAAGCTTGGAAGTCACATCAGATACTGTTAAAACTTTAAATGAAATCCAACAAACAATTGCTCAAATCAAAGAGAACTTATCGAGCGTTATTGTTGGACAGTCTGAAGTTATCGATGAAATAAGCTTGAGTATTATTACAGGTGGGCATGTTCTTTTAGAAGGCGTACCGGGTTTAGCAAAAACCCTTCTTATTTCATGTTTTGCCAAATGTTTGAATTTCAACTATAACCGAATCCAATTCACCCCTGACTTAATGCCGGCAGATATTCTGGGTGCTGAATACCTCGAAGAAGATAAAAGCAGTGGTGAACGCCGTTTAAAGTTTGAAAAAGGCCCTATCTTCACTCAGGTTCTTCTAGCTGACGAAATTAATCGAACACCTCCAAAAACACAGGCGGCACTTCTGCAGGCTATGCAAGAGAAAATAGCTACAATCTCTGGCCAAAACTATGATTTGCCAGCTCCTTTCATTGTGTTTGCAACACAAAACCCAATTGAAAATGAAGGCACTTACCCATTGCCCGAAGCACAATTAGATAGGTTTATGTTCAAGATTGTATTGGGCTATCCAAGTCTTGAAGATGAAAAAAATATTAGCGTATTAAGCCCTACGAACAATACTTCACCCATCAAACCTATTGAACAAACAATCGACCTATCTACTTGGTCTCAATTGATAGAACAAATGCCTGTTTCTGAATCCCTTATTGATGCTGCTGTTAAAATGGCACGACTGTCTAGACCTATTGAAACAGATAGCTATGTAAACCAAAATGTCAGATGGGGTGCTGGCCCTCGTGCAAGTCAATACTTAATCAGTGCAGCTAAGGCTTGTGCTGCTGCCAATGGTGAAGCCACACCAACTTTTGAACATTTGAAAAAAATAGCAAAACCGGTTCTTAGACACAGAGTCATTCCTAGCTTTGCAGCTGAATCAAATCAGATCGGCTCTGATAATATCGTAGATTACTTGATCGAGAAAGCGAATATATAATCGATTTACTCGTCGACGACTTCTAACGACACCATTAGATTCTCTTCATAAGTTTTATTCATGGTCTGGACTTGCTCTACTTTTAACTCACAAGCTTCACGAGTGCCAAAATAAAACGGAGCTGCACCCGTTTCATGAACCTTCATCATGAGTCGAAAAGCATCTTCTTGACTCTTATGAAAAATATCTATCAATAACAGCATCACATACTCCATAGATGTTACATCGTCATTGATTCCAATAACTTGCCATCTAGGCGCATAACGGGTTTTAGTTTGAACGTCTTCTAAAACTGCAGTTTGAGATTGTGTATTCACTACTATTTGCTTTCTAATTCTCTCGATGCATAAGAAGCATGCAGTGATTCTTTGAAAAATTTCACAACTGATTTAAAGGTTTTTATTGCCATTGGTTTGTCTTTGAGCTTTTTATAAATATAACCTAAGGCTAAAAGAATTTTAGCATTTGGCATACCAGCAGTTTGAGCTGATTCCATATATTGTTTTGCTTTTTGGATATCGTCAAGTTTCCAAAAGCACACAGAACATTCAAAAAACTCATCTTGTGATAGTTCAGCAGTTGTACTTAAAAGAGATTGTGACTTTTTTCGCACTTGAGCTTTTGGTAAATGAATGAGCTCTTTTGATGCAAATAAGTTTTCTGGGTCCGGTCCCACATACTGCACAAAAAAATCAAACTTTTTATTGGTCATAATTTTCCGTTGTCCAATGCTGACTTTTTGGACCCAATTCACATAGTCCTGTAAAAACCTTTCTTTAAAGGACCCTTTCTCTAATGTTTTTTCATACTGCCTCTTTAACTCTCCTCTATTTTCTAGATTATCTGTCAATATACGGTAATTGGCACAAGCTCTAATGACAGCCTCTTCTTGAGGAACAGAAGGAGTCACAGGTATGATTAGAGAGTTTTTATCCCATTCAAAAAAGCCACTACCCTTATAGGGAACAATAACCACAGGTAATTCATTGGGAATATGCGGGTCGACGCTCCTCACTAATTTGAGAGTTTTTCCAACAAAATCCTTACTGCAAGGGGTTTTTATTTCATTTAAAATGGGTGTCGTGATAAATTCTTTCCCTTCCATTCCACCAATGGGCAATAAATTTTTTAATAAATGCAACTCATTAATCATATATTTTTCACACTGCTCACTTGAAGATGGTGACTTCTCTGCCTCTAGTTCTTCATTTTTCCCAATTCTTCTAAGAACAAAAGACTCGTTGATTTTACCTAATAACGCAACTAGTTTTTTATCTTCAGCACCATGAACAGCTAATTGAAGTTGGGATAATAGCGTTTTATGAAGAGAAATAAGTCTTTGTACTGGTATACTCAGAGGTTTAGATGAGTCTTGTTTTTGCACATAAGCCAACTCTACATTTCGATCAAAATCACCTGTCAATAAACTTTTTAATAAATTGAGGTTCATTCCAGGAAGTGTTTTTAGAATTGGAAGAAACTTTTTATATATATTCAAACGTATCACAGCATATTTTTTTGCCTTTTCATCATCTATCCAATCAGTTTTAAAACGCTCATCCCCTTTGGCTTCAATAGATAATTTAGCCCCCACTTCCCAAGCAGCAATCCATTCGGTCAAATAATAAATTGGCTCCTCTTTGTAGGTACTTTGTTTTAAAAATTTAATAAACTTTTTGTCAATTTTAGATCTTTGTTCTTCAGTATCCTCCTCCAATACAATCATTCTCGAATCAACAATTCCGAAATTAATTAGTTTTTGTTCATCTTGATTGAATTCCAAATCATCCCTTCGAAGTTTATTCAACGTGATAGCTTCAAGACAATTCCAGTATATTTTATCTAATTCTCTTTTGCTTTTTGAAATATCTTTTTTTTCTCCACTTTCTCTTGCTTCTAAAAAGACAGCAATCGCAGCTTGAAATCTTTCAAGAAGTTCAGGTCTGTCTAATGGTTTGAAAATGGTTTCTAGACTAAGCATCTATAAAATCGATATTTAGTTTAAATATATGCAGGAAATAAAAAACTCAAGACCTTTTGAAGATTATTGAGTGTGAATTTAATCACTATATAAAGACTTATATTTTCCAGGAGACAAACGTTCAATAAAAACCCCTCGGCAAGTGGGAAACTTTTTTAATAATTCCAGACCCTTTTGTGTTCCTAAAACTAAACAAGCTGTCGCTAACCCATCAGCGAGAGAACAATTTGGTGCCAATATTGATACACTACACAAGTTATGCGAAACAGGATAACCTGTTTTTGGATTGATTATATGTTGATAAGTTTTACCATCTATTTTGAAAAAGTTATTGTAATCACCGCTCGTGGCCATAGCAGTATTTTTGAGATCGACAACTTTCTCTATTCCATTGCTTTCTTCTTGTGATGGAACTGGTATACCGATTTTCCAAGACTCGCCATTTTCTTTAGTAGACCCATTGACCTCTCCCCCAATTTCAACTAAAAAGTATTTTACTTGATATTTCTCTTTAAGTAATTTCACCACAAGGTCAACGCCATAACCTTTTGCAACCGCACTGCAATTTATTTGTAAATTATCAATGTTTTTAGAAAGCTCTTTTTTTTCGCTCAAAAATTTGAGCTTATCACTACCGATGTTCTTTTTAATTTTTTCCAATAATTTATTTTCTGGTATTTGTTTTAAACCCTGAGAACCAAAGCCCCAAGCTTCTAATAATGGTGAAATTGTTATATCGAAGTAACCATTGCTTTTTTTATACAGATCCATACATTGTTTTATAACCTCAACAGCATGATCAGGCACGGCAACGATTTCGCCTTTCTTTAATTGGTTAAACTTCGTTACCCAACTTTTTTCATTCCAATTCGACATTTCATTATCGAAGCTTTTGAGTAGCTCGCCTATTTCCTTTTTTAATTTAGATTTACTAATCGAAGAGCCCATATACTTGATATTAAAACTCGTTCCCATTGTGTAACCACTGATATGCTCGTAGCTTTTATTCTCAGAACATGAGCTTGTTAAAAATAAAATTAAAAGTCCAAAGAATAAACTCTTAAAGAAATGAATGATCATTTTATTTTTATAAAGCTCTCATTCCAAGATTCAGGAGTTTCATAACCCAAAATATTAACTAGAGATCCTGCAATATTTCCTAACCCATATGGCTTAGCAGTATCAATTAGTAGCGCCCCTTTACTTTGGTTATCGTATAAAACACAAGGAACAGGATTTAAAGTATGACTTGTTTTAACCTTAAAAACACCATCCGACTCTTCTACAGCTTCACCTGTTTTTTTATCCAACTGATACATTTCATCAGCATTGCCATGATCTGCTGTTATGATTGCAACACCTCCAAGTGAGTCAATAACGGGTAATAGTCTAGCTAAACACAAATCAACACTTTCCACAGCCACCATTGCAGACCTAAAGTCACCTGTATGACCAACCATATCACCATTAGCATAATTCACTCTTGCTGTTTTATGTTTACCAGTAAGCAATTCCGCAATCAATGTATCGGTAATTTCTGCAGCTTTCATCCAAGGCCTTTGTTCAAAGGGAGCAGTATCAGAGTCTATTTTTATCCATTGCTCTGTTTTTTCATCAAACTTAGAACTGAGGTTTCCATTCCAAAAGTAAGTCACATGACCAAATTTTTGAGTTTCAGAAATTGCAAGCTGTGTGATCCCTTCTGAAGCCAAACATTCACCCATTGTATTCTTTATAGACGGGGGAGAAACTAAATATTTACTAGGTATATGAGCATCACCATCATACTCAAGCATGCCTGCGTAATAAACATTGGGAACGCGTTTTCTATCAAAAGCATTGAGTTCACTCTCTTCAAAACACTGAGATATTTGTATAGCTCGATCACCTCTAAAGTTAAAAAAGACTACACTGTCATTGTCTTCAATTGTTCCAATTGGAGCACTATTCTCAGCAATCACAAATGAGCCTAAATTTTGATCATCTAGATTCGGTGCTTCTGCTCGCATTGAATTAATAGCCTGTTCCGCAGATTCAAACTGCGGAGCTTCACCTAGCACATGTGCTTGCCACCCTCTTTCAACCATTGACCAATCTGCTTCATACCTATCCATGGTTAATTTCATCCGGCCACCTCCACTTGCAATTTTTGCATCGAAGCCATCGGCACTAATATCCTTTAAAAATTTTTCAAAAGGGAGAACATAATCTAAAGCCGATGTACTGGGAACATCCCTACCATCTAGTAATATATGAATTCTCACTTTCCTTACTTTTTCGTTTTTAGCTTTTTCTATCAAAGCTTTTAGATGATCAATGTGTGAATGCACATTACCATCAGAGAATAATCCCAAGAAATGTAATGTAGATTCATGTTGCCTACAGTTCTCTGTCAAACCATTCCATACCGAACCTTCAAATATTGAACCGCTTGCAATCGCATTCGAAACGAGTGATGCTCCTTGTTCATAAACCTGTCCCGCTCCAATAGCATTATGGCCAACTTCTGAGTTCCCCATATCTGAATCACTAGGCATTCCAACGGATTTGCCGTGAGCTGAAAGAGCAATATTCTGATAATTAGATAATAAATTATCAAACACAGGTGTATTCGCTGCTTTTATTGCATTACCAATTGTGCTATTGGATAATCCAAATCCATCTAAAACGATAGTTACAACTGGACCTTTTATTCCTGGAAAAACAGACGATTTTTTCAACATATTACTTCAGATAATCTCTTATATTTTAATTTAATGCACTTTAATGACAAATTAATTTTATAAATGTCGAGTAACCTTTAAGGATAGGGAATTTCCTTCTTATATTTTTTCAAATAAATATACATTTCGTGGACTATCTTTTTTTAGTTTTCCACCGGAATAATCTCCATAGATACCTATACATTCAAAGCCACTCTTTTTACCGTTTTCGATAAACCAATCACTCATGTATAGCTTTACTCTTTCATCGTATTGACTATTATTTCCATCTTCTGAAAACCACTCGACTTGTTTTATGACCATTTGTGTTTTTTGATTAATGCTTTTTTTACTTCGAATAACACCATTTTTATCAGACTTTTCTTCCCAATCAGAAGCCATTACATTAATTGGGTTTAAGTAATCTAAATACAGCAGACCACCTTTTTTTAAGGATGAATGCATTTCCATGAGTACTCTCAAGTTTTCTTCATCATCTTCAAAATAACCAAAACTAGTGAATAAACTCAAAAGTCTATCAAAAGAATTTCTAAAGGGCAATGCTCTAATATCACCTCGGCAATAGTTTCCATTTGGTTCTTCTTGTTTAGCAACTTTTATCAAATCGTATGACAAATCCATGCCTATAACATTAAATCCCTGATTTTCTAAAATTCGACTGTAACGAGCAGCACCGCAACAACAGTCTAAAATTTTAAGAGAATGAGAATCCAGTTGTGCTAATTTCACAAGGCTTTTACAATGGCGCTCAGCCTCTGAATTATTTCTATGAGAATAAATATCTAGGTATTGTTTTTTAAAAGCTTTATGAACCCAGTCATCCGCTGATGAAGCTTTCTTTTTAATCATTATTCAACAGTTCTAACACAAAAAGTGCCGCACACATACAAGCTTTTTCACGCACCATAGCTCGGTTGCCACTTAAATTAAAGGTTTTACTTTTACCTTCTCCATCTTCCAATGCGACAGCCATACAAACCATGCCTACTGGTTTACCTGAAGTAGCACCAGTGGGTCCAGCAATACCAGTTAGAGAAACAGCAACATTCGCATTGAGCTTATTCAAAACACCCTTAGCCATCTCAAATGCACACTCTTCACTTACTGCTCCAAATTGATTAATGGTATCTGTTGCAACGCCTAATTGTTGTACCTTAACTTCATTTTGATAAGCGACGATTGACCCATTAATTAACTTCGAACTTCCTGGGATTTCCGTTATTTTTACAGCCAATAACCCACCTGTACATGATTCAGCTGTAGCGATATTTTTATTCTGCTCATTTAAAATTGAACACAATAATTCTACTGGATTCAAATTAGTTTTTGTATAAATAAATTCTTTTAAAATATTTTCAAATTTTAATAATATTTCTTTGTAGCCAGGATGCTCTCTTGAAACAATAGGGAACTTAATGGTAATACCATCAACAGCAGCAATAGTACCCCATTCAAAATCATTAGGAACAAATCCAGCACTGTGAACCAAATCAGTCAAATCTGATTCCCCTATTCCATAAAGTTTAAATTGATCGGGCGAGAATGCTTGTGGATAATTTGGCAAAACAAACTTTTTAGTTAAATGTTTAAATTCCAAAGGAACACCAGGAAAAGAAATCAATTCCACATTTTTCCAAATAATTTTAAAACCTGGGGCTGTGCCCATTTCATTTTCTAACACCTCAGCTGCCTGAGCACGCATCGCTTGTTTTTTATTGCTCTCGGGCGCAGCTCTATTTCTTTTATTGAATGCTCGTTTAACCTGAGTCCATGCAACATCATCGAACACTAGTTTAGATGAACAATAATCAGCAACAACTTCACGAGTGATGTCATCATCTGTAGGGCCAAGGCCTCCGCAAATTATTATAATATCAGATTTAGGAATTAAAAAATCTAATCCATTCTGTATCTGATCAGAACCATCTGAAACACACAAGGTGCTGACAAAATCTATCTCTGTTCCGCTTAATTTTTTTTGCAACCAGTGACTATTGCTTTCGAGTACATGACCCGAAAGCAATTCACTGCCTATCGCTAAAAATGATAGACGTGTCGTCAAAAGCTTTTAAGTTAAAGCTTTTATTTTTTCGATTTGCTCTTTATAAGACACTAGATATGCATTTGCTTTTTCAAAAACAGTATCTGCAGTGAAACCAAACTTTTCATCTAATACAGTATAAGGTGCAGATGCCCCAAAACGAGACATTCCATAAACCTCACCAAGTGGGCCAACAACATCTTTTAAGTTTAAAGCCAAACCAGCTGTCCAACCTAAAGTTGGCACTCCAAATGGCAATATTGAGTTTTTATAGCTTTCATCTTGATCTTTAAATAAACCTTCTGATATGATCGATACAACTTTTATTTTTAGTCCTGATGCACTCAGTTTTTCTGCTCCCTCAAGTAACAATGATACTTCCGAACCATTTGCAACCAAAATCAAGTCAGGGCTCTCATTTTCAATAACTGTGTACGCGCCTTTCTCTGCTGATAATGCTGAAGTATATGCATCACCATCGCATGGAAGGTCTTCAACATTTTGTCTTGTAAGGATCAAGCACGAAGGGGTTTTAGTGTTTTCTAATGCCATTTTCCAAGCCACAGTTGTTTCGTGCACATCAGCTGGCCTTAGTGCTAAGAAGCTACGTTCACCTTTGAGGTTATTCATTTTCTCTAATAACCTAACTTGAGTTTCTTGTTCCACAGGTTGATGTGTTGGCCCATCTTCACCCACTCTGAAAGCATCGTGTGTCCAAATGTAAATCACTGGAATCTCCATTAGAGCTGACAAACGATATACTGGCTTTTGGTAATCTGAAAAAACGAAGAAAGTTGCACACGCTGCACGCATGCCTCCATGTA
>Ga0222717_10003624_pt1 | contig 11548 bp, 14 predicted proteins | sample C33_18DmetaG_FD_165053 | JGI IMG/M metagenome (GOLD analysis project Ga0222717, IMG submission 165053) | Estuarine water microbial communities from San Francisco Bay, California, United States - C33_18D | ecosystem: Environmental > Aquatic > Marine > Unclassified | place: USA: California...
GATATTATGTTGCCATAATATTCTAGCAACCTACCCAAATCCTAAGCGAGCAGCTTTACAGGATTTCTATTTGGTCTTGCTTCAGGCTGGGGTTTACAATGCCTTATTTGTCTCCAATTAAGCGGTGAGCTCTTACCTCACCATTTCACCCTTACCAATAAATTGGCGGTATATTTTCTGCTGCACTATCCGTAGGCTCACGCCTCCCAGGTGTTACCTGGCGCCCTGCTCTATGAAGTCCGGACTTTCCTCTAGAATAAACTAGCGATCATCCAACCAACTCGAAGTCATTATAGTTAATTTTGGTATAGAAGCTATTTTAGTTCTAATAATTTTTTATATATATCTCTTTTATTTTCTTTAGTTATCATAGATATAATTTTTGCCGCATCTTTTGCAGGCATATTATCAAGAAGAGATTTATATATTTTATTGTCAAAGATAAGATCATTATCTTTTAATGAAAATGGCTCTATTACCATTACAAATTCACCCTTCAGGATGATCTCACCATTATTAATTTTTTTTAATAAAGAGATGGCTGTTCCCCTTTCAATATTTTCATACAATTTTGTCATTTCACGACACAAAGAAATTTTTTTATTTTTGGAATATTCCTCCGCAATACAAGAAAGCGTATTTTCAATTCTTTTAGCAGATTCAAATGCAATTATTGTATTGTTTTCTTTTTTGAGAGACTGAAAAAATTGTATTTTTTGCGATTTCTTTCTAGGTATAAATCCTAAAAAAGAAAAACTTGAAGTTGGAAGGCCGGATAAAACTAAAGCATTTATTACAGAAGATGGGCCGGGTATCAAAGTAAATTCAATATTATTTTCAATACATTTCTGTATTAAGTGATATCCAGGATCTGAGATAGTTGGCGTTCCTGCGTCAGCAACTAAAGCTATATCAACATCGGAGTTACTTAACATTTTAATTATCTGTGAAGTTACTTCTTGCTCATTGTGTTCATGAAGTGATTTGCATTTCTGATCACATTTTATAAAGTTTAGTAACTTACTTGTGTTTCTGGTATCTTCTGCAAAAATATAATCCACATTATTTAAAACTTTTATCGCTCTAAGTGATATATCATTTAGATTACCTATGGGTGTTGATATTAGATATAACATTTATTTAAAATTATGAGTAAACAAAGCTTAACATTTATTCTAACGGTTTTGATTTCTGTAATTTCTGGTTGTAACACCACTTCCTTAGACAATACTAGAGGCTTTATTGATATAAATGATATCTCTAGGATCTTAGACACAAATAAACTAACCCTGAATTACTCATTAAGCAATGAAAATAAGGAATATTTTATATCTGCTTTATTAAAAGAAGAATATGAATTTGGTATAGAATTTAATAAAAATGGTAAAAAATTAAATGACGATCTCTTAGACTCAACACTTTCCTTTTTTTGCAATAGTTATATTGAAGATCAAAGATCTAAATTGAATTCATCACTTTATAAAGAAATCAATGACCAAGAAGAAATATTAGTTATTTATAGTGAGAAATTTATAACTCAAGCAGATAAATTGAAAGAAGATAATCCCAATTCAAAATTTTATTTTTTAAGTAATAAAATTAATCATGAAGATTTTGCGTTAACTGTTATTGGAGTTGACTCAAGCATTAAGAGGTTTAACGATCTCCAAAAAAATGATACTAGTATTGCAATAAAGCATTCCCCAAGAGAGAAAAAAGATTTTAAGAAAATATATTTTCTAATTGAATACAATATAGGTAAAAGCTTAGTTCCTATATTTAGAAGTTATCTTATAGATACTGAATTCTATTCAACTATCGAAATTCTATTAGGAGCCTCTTCAATAAAAGAGTTAAATGATTTTGAAAATATAATTATTCCAGTTCCTGCATACTTTTTTGATAACTTATCGTCAAAAATAATAATTGATAATCTTAAAAATGAGTTAAATCAGGATCTTGTAGAAGATCTGATTTTGGCTGAGAGTATTCATCAGTATAATTTTTATGGAAAAAATGTAAGATTTAAGTCTGGTATGGCAAAAGTTAGTAGAGGTCAATGCATAGAAAGAGAACTTTCTATGGTGAAAGTTTCTTTAAATTCTTAAAACTAGTCTTCTTTAAGATCTCTTTCTAGTGATGAAAGGCTATCTAAGAACCCAGGTCTCTTAAAAACTTCTTTCTGATAATCTAGAAGTGGTTTTAGGTGTCTATTTACTGGAAGTTTGATGCCAATAGAGGGTAATCTCCATAAAATTGGAGCAAAGTAACAGTCTACAAGTGTAAACTCATCACTCATAAAAAATTTAAATTCTTTAAATGTTGGAGCAATTGATGATATTTCATGCAGTAGCTCTTCTCTTAATTTTAATAATTCTTTTTCAGGAAGCTCTCCTGCAATCAATGTATCAACAATAGGACACCATTCTCTATCAATTCTAAGCATAAGCGTTCTGCTGTTAGCTCTCGCAACAGGATAAACAGGCAATAGAGGTGGGTGCGGAAATCTTTCGTCAAGATACTCCATCATTACTGATGGGTCATGGATTGCTAGGTCTCTATCAACTAATATTGGTAGTTTGTGATATGGGCTGATTGAAAGAATATCTTCAGGTGTCTCTTCAGGTTTTGATTCTTTAATCTCTGCAGTGATATCTTTCTCCGCAAGAACTATTCTAACTCTTTGGCTGTAATGGTCGTCACGATCTGAATATAGAATCATATTTATCCCCTAGTATTTAATGATAATCTTTATGGTATTCTCTATATAACAATGCTGATAAAGCAGTGAATATTAGAAAGTAAAATATAACATACCAACCCATTCTTTCTCTTGTGGCTTTAGCGGGCTCACCCACATATACAAGAAAATTAGTGAGATCGTATATAAGGGTGTCAAATTCTTCTTTTGTTAATTCTCCAGAGCCCTCTTCAACTTTTAAGTAACCACATTTTTCTTTAGTTATTGTGTTTCCTGAATCATCTCTTTTTTCACCGCCATTCTTTGCAATGACAGGAACATCTTTACAAACAAGCTTTTGGTTGCCTTGAAGCCCAACTAAAACATTAGGCATAGCAGTCCCAGGATAAACCAAATTGTTTACACCATATTGCTTAGATGAGTCTTCATAATATGCTCGCAAATAGCTATATATCCAATCATCGCCTCTAACCCTACTAACAAGAGTAAGATCTGGAGGAGCTACTCCAAACCATTGAGCAGATTTTTCTTTTGACATGGAGCCAGTCATAAGATCTCCTGGCTTTATAGATTTATCAAATACTAAATTTTCAAAAAATAAATCTTCTGGTATTTGGAGATCTGTTGCAACTCTTCCCCATCTTGAATATTGGAGAGAATGGCATCCATAACAATAATTTAAAAAAGTTGATGCTCCTTTTTGAAGTGATGCCATATCATTAAGAGAATACTTAAATTCATCGCACTCACCATAATCTTTACATGGGCCTCCTTCTGCAGCAAATAAATTATTTACGCAGAATAATAATGTTGCAAAAATTATTAGTTCACGAAATTTTGAAATCATCTTCAAATTATATTTGATACTCATAAACGTTTTGGTACTTCTTTAGTTTTTTCATATTTGGTATAAAAAGGCATCAACAAGAAGAATGCAAAATAAATTACTGTACAAATTACACTCATAGTTTTTCTAACCTCTGTAACACCTACAGTTCCTAAATAACCTAAAGTTAAAAAACTTATTCCAAAAAAAGCTAATGCAACTTTACTATAAATACCTTTATACCTTATTGATGCTACTCTGCTTCTATCTAACCAAGGCACTACAAATAAAATCGCTACTGCCGATCCCATTACTATCAAACCACCTAACTTATCAGGAACAGCTCTTAACATTGCATAATAAGGAGAGTAATACCAAACTGGAGCAATATGCTCTGGTGTAACAAGTGGGTTAGCCTCTTCAAAATTTGCCATTTCTATAAAGTACCCTCCACCTTCTGGGAAAAAGAACATAATAATTGCAAATACGGTCATGAAAACACCAATTCCAACTAACGCATTTAAAACTTTATATGGAAAGAATGGAACACTATCTAGAGGAACACCGTCATCGTCTAAGTATTCTTCGATATCTACACCTTCTGGATTGCCCGCTCCAACTTCATGCAATGCAACAAGATGTAAAAAAACAAGAGCTATTAAAACCAGAGGCAATGCTACAACATGAAGAGCAAAAAACCTTGATACAGTTATGCCAGATATATAGTAGTCACCTCTGACCCAAAGTTCTAGAGATTCACCTATGTAAGGTATAGCTCCAAATAACGAAATAATTACTTGAGCTCCCCAATATGACATTTGACCATATGGCAAAACGTACCCAAGAAAACCTTCAGCCATCATAGCAAGATAAATCGCACAACCAAAAATCCACACTAGTTCTTTTGGCTTTTGATATGAACCATATAATAAACCTCTAAACATATGAAGATAAACAACAGCAAAAAACATTGATGCTCCTGTTGTGTGCATGTATCTGATAACCCATCCATAATCAACATCTCTCATAATATATTCAATAGATGAGAAAGCTTCTTCTTCAGTATTTGAATAAGGCATGATTAGCCATATTCCTGAAACAATCTGAATAATTAATACTACGGATGCTAGAGCTCCAAAGAGATACCAAAAATTAACTTTTGAAGGAACAGGATGCTTTGATAAATGTCTTTCAAAAGTATTTGCAATAGGTAATCTACTGTTAACCCAGCCGAATAATTTTCCTACCATCTCACTCATTTAAGCAGTTCCTCCATCTTCTCCAATTGTCAGTATTGATCCTTTAAAAAAATGTGGCGGTACAGGCAAATTAGTTGGTGCGGGCACGCCCTTATAAACTCTTCCAACCATATCGAACATTGATCCATGACAAGGGCAAAAAAATCCACCAGCCCAGGAAGCATCCCATGGTTTTGGTTCTACCTCTGGGTGATATTTGGGAGAGCAACCAAGATGAGTACAAACTCCTGCAATAACTGTATATTCTGAGCTTTTAGATCTAGTAGGGTTTATTCCTCTGTATAGTTCCTCTATCTGATCAGAATCAGGATCAGCCAACTTAGGTAAGGTTGCTTCCAAACTTTGTAAGCTTTCTTTAGTATGTCTTATAACAAATACAGGCTGTTTTCTCCATGCAACTTGTATTTGTTGGCCATATTGCATCTTTGAAACATCTAATTTGACTGATGCTCCTGCTGCTTTAGCTTTTGCACTGGGATTCCATGCTGCAATAAATGGTGTTGCTGCAAAAGGAATGCCTGATAAACCAACTGCGCTTGTTAAACCTATTAAAACCTTTCTTCTTGTATTGTCTTTTTCTTGCATTAGACCTTTGTGTGCTTAGATTGTACTAATAAAAAACTAGCGAATTATACCACTAATTGTATAGAAAAAATTTGAAAAAAATTAACGTTTTGAAAACTGTTTACTTTTTCTTGCTTTAACTAGACCAGGTTTTTTTCTTTCAACTTTTCTTGGATCTCTAGTTAATAAACCTGCTTTTTTAAGCTGAGGTCTTAGTTCCTCATCGTATGATATTAAAGCACGTGATATACCATGTCTTATAGCACCAGCTTGCCCGAAACTACCACCACCTTTAACCTTAATATTAATATCTAACTTATCTGTAAGTTCTGTCATCTCTAGAGGCTGCATGACCAACATTTGAGCAACTTTTCTACCGAAGTAAACATCTAGTTGTTTGTCATTAACAGTAATATTTCCTTTTCCAGAAGAGAGATAAATTCTTGCTGATGAAGTTTTTCTTCTACCAGTTGCGTAATGAGTTTCAATTGTCATACAGTTGGATTCCATTCAATTGGTTGTTGAGATTCATGATCATGTTCAGGTCCACTAAAGACCTTTAGCTTTTTAATCATAGATTTGCCTAATTTATTTTTAGGCAACATTCCTTTGACTGCTTCTTCTATAATTCTTTCAGGAAATTTCTCATTCATTTCTCTAAAAGTTTTAGTCTTTAAGCCACCTGGGTATAGAGAATGAGAATAATATTTTTTATCAGTAAACTTTGCGCCAGTGACTTTAATTTTATCTGCATTAATAACTACTACATAATCTCCACCATCGGTATGAGGGGTGAAAGTAGGTTTATCTTTACCTCTAATTCTATCAGCAATTTTTGTACTCAATCTTCCTAATACCTTATCGGAAGCATCAACCACATACCATTGTCTTTCAATATTTTCTTTCTTTAGTGAGAATGTTTTCATAATCATATTTTTGTAAGATGCGAATATTAATGTTTAGAACAAAAATTAGCAATATTTTAGTGCATAATTCTTCAAATTAAATACTCTGAAGTTTGCATTTCATTTAGCCTGCTTTGACACCTGTCCCACAAAATTTCTAATTTCTTACCCACGTAAAGCTTTTCATGATCAAAGTCATTAAAAAAGAATTTAATTTTTGTTTTATCTCTGTAGCAGATATCTATAAAAGATATAAATCTTCTAATAATATCTGCTGCGTTATCATCGCAATATTTGAAATCATTTAAAAAAATCCATTCAACATTTTTTGAGATTTCTATGTAATCTTTGGATCCATTAGGCTCGCTAAAAAAATCACTAAAAGATATCCATAAGAATTCGCTTGAGACGGCTTTGCAGGTAAATTCTCGAGAATTAATGTTAAATGTTTTTTGAGCAAAATTTTTATTTTCAAAATTTGCTTTTATAAATAATAAAATGTCTTTATCATCAAAAATCTGATTAGGGTTACCTTGATTAAGATTTACAATATTCCTCGTTCTATAATCTATTATTCCATCAAGCTTATGAACATTTAACTTCTTTTGCAGAATCTTCATAGCATCAATAAATTTTTGTCTTTGAAGGCCGTCTTTATATAAATCATTTGGGTGTGCGTTAGATGTGATATACAAAATCACATCTAATTGGATTAATTGGTTAAGTAAATTTCCAATAATCATTGCATCAGCAACATCCTCGATTTGAAATTCATCTATGAAAATTATTTGATATTTTTTGCTTAAAGACTTAGCTATAAAATTTAAAGGATCACTTTTACCTGATAAGTTAGCTAATTCGTTATGAATATTTTGTATAAAATCTATATAGTGAAATGTGGCTTTATTTTTATTTAATTGATTTATAAAAGATTTAGTTATAAGTGTTTTGCCTCTTCCTACCTCTCCCCATATATAAAAACTTGTTTTATCTAATTTACTTTTTTTAAATTTACTTATGAAACTTTTGTCTTGTGGAATAGCTTCAATCATTTCTTGAATTAAATTAGATTGTGCTAAATCTATTTCAATTCCTTGGTTTTTTAAATTATCGATGATATTTTGAATCATTAATATTATGAATTTTATACAAAGAACTAAAATAAACTATTTATTAGTTATTTCAATAACAATATTTTTATCATGGGTATTTTTTTCCAGTGATAAAGATAGATATGTTTCTGCTGCTGAAAATTCTATTGAGTCTGTTGTAACCATATACTCATATAATAACAATAGAAACTATTCAAATAATAATATTGGTAGTGGGGTCGTTTTTTCTAAAGATGGTTATATTGTTACAAACTTTCATATCATATCTGGAAATAAATTTATTAAAATTAAATTAAATGATGGCCAAGAGTTTGATGCAAAAATTATCGGCGGTGATGCCAATGCAGATATTGCTGTATTAAAAATAAAATCAAATGAGCAATTAAAACCCATAAATATTTCTGACAGTAGTGAGCTTAAAATTGGAGATAAAGTTCTAGCAATAGGCAATCCTTATGGCATTGGTATTTCTGTTTCTAGTGGAATAATTAGTGCTACTGGAAGGGATTATGGCAACCCCTATCTTGAACTTATTCAAACAGATGCAGCGATCAATCCTGGTAATTCAGGTGGAGCATTAATCAATGAAAATGGTAATTTAATTGGTATAAATACAAAAATATTTTCTAGAACTGGAGGATTTCAAGGCCTAGGATTTGCAATACCATCAAATAATATTGTTCAAATAGCTTCTGAGTTAATTCAATATGGAAAAATAAGGTCTGGCTGGATTGGCAATTTTAGGGTAAGCCCTATTAGATTAAATATAAAAAATAATTTAGTAAATGGTTTAAGAATAGTTGAAATTGATAATTACGGACCTTTATTTGAAAAAGGGATTGGTGTAAACGATGTAATAATTAGTATTAATGGTGGTAAAGGTGATTGGAAAAATTTAACTTCCTCGCTAAAATTTTCAAGTCTTGGGAATGATATTATTTTTGAGATCCTAACTAATGATAATAATTACAAAACAATTGAGATAAAATCAAGTGAGATAAAAGAATTAACTCGGTAGCCTAATTATATTTGCTCCCAAGTAATTTAATTTTTCTTCAATTCTCTCATAACCTCTATCTATATGATAAATCCGATCAACCTTTGTCTGTCCTTTTGCACACAAACCAGCCAAGATTAAGCTTGCTGAGGCTCTTAAATCAGTTGCCATAACTTCAGCTCCATATAATGCATCTACCCCATTGATGATAGCCTGATTTCCATTAATTTGTATGTTACATCCCATGCGATTTAATTCCTGAACATGCATAAATCTATTTTCAAAAACAGTTTCATAAATATTAGATACGCCATCTGAAATAGCATTGATAACAGAGAATTGAGCCTGCATATCTGTAGGAAATTCTGGGAATGGTGCCGTTGTGATATCAACAGGTTTTGGTTTCTGTCGATTCATTAAAAGAGATATTGAATTTTTTGTAGAGATAATTTCAGCTCCAGTTTCTTTTAATTTATCTATAACTTTATTTAACCTTTCAGGGTTAATACCATTTATTGTAATTTCTCCACCAGTTACAACGGCAGCAACCAAATACGTTCCTGCTTCAATTCTATCTGCTGGAATACTGAATTCAGTTCCATGCAAATTTTTAACACCCTCAATAGTAATTTCATCAGTTCCGGCGCCGGTGATTTTTGCACCCATATTATTTAAAAGATCAGCAAGATCAATAATTTCAGGTTCTTTTGCAACATTAGAAAGTGTTGTTATACCTTCTGCAAGACAGGCAGCCATCATTATATTTTCAGTACCAGTTACGGTTACGCCATCAAATTTAATTTTTGCTCCAACCAGCCTGTCTGCACTTGCTTCAATATATCCATTTCTTAATGAGATTGATGCTCCAAGCTGCTCAAGTGCATCTAAATGAAAGTTGACGGGTCTACTGCCAATAGCACAACCACCGGGTAAAGCTATTTTTGCACTACCGTACTTTGCAACAAGCGGCCCAAGAACCAAGATAGAAGCCCTCATAGTTTTAACCAATTCATATCTTGCTTCTTTTTCTTTGAGATTGTTTGATGTTATGGTGAAGTCCATATTTTCGTTAAGAAGTATTTCAGCCCCCATAGAACCAAGAAGCTCAAACATTGTAGTGATATCTTGTAGATAAGGTAAATTTTTTAGTATGATACTTTCATCAGATAATATAGTTGCAGCAATCATAGGTAATGCAGCATTTTTAGCTCCTGAGCAGGATATAGTTCCACTCAATGAACCTCCTCCATTAATCAATAATTTTTCCATTTAATTTACTCTAGTTTCTATGCTTAATGCATGAAGTTCGCCTGATTCGAATTGCTTTTTTAATGGTAATAAAACCATCTTATGCTGCTCTATTAATGGGATCTCTCTAAAAGATTTCGATATAACCAATAGCTTGAAGCTACATGAATCTCCTTCAAACACACATTCGGCATCAGCTATCTCACTAGTGATGAGATTTTCTATTAGCTCTTTATCCACTTATTCCTGCATCCCCGGCATCTGAAACCCATCCTTCTAGTGTGTCTTCTATGTCACCATTATTTTTATTTGCTAATGCTTGAAACTGATTTCTAAATGTTAGTCCAAGATTAACGCCATTAACAATAATGTTAACAATTGACCAGCTATTATTTTTATTTTTTCTTAGCTTGTAAGAAATTGGATATTTAGTACTTCCAGTATTTAGTTCTTGTCGAACCTCAATATTTTTTAAATTATCTAAAACTATTATTTTGTTGGGGAAAATAGTAACAATTTTTTGATTTTCCCATTGAGCTAGAGTCTCTGCATAAGTATCTAATAAAGAATCTTTAAAAACATCTACAAATTCATTTCTTTGATCTGGAGTTGATGCTAAATAATATTTCTTTCCCATAACGCTTGCAGCAACCCTTCTAAAGTCGATCATAGGTTCAAAAATATCTTTAATTTTTTGCTCGTACTGCTCTCTATCCTCTGCAAACAGTGCCTTATTCTCTATTAATACGCCAACCATTAATTGAGCATTATCATCAATAAAAATATGGGGGTCGCTTTCAGATATAAGCGGCATAGTAAATAGCAAAAATATAACTGAAAATAAAAAATTTTTTACAACTGCAAACATTGGTCTATTATAGCATTTAGAAGATAATAAAAATCGAGTAAATTTATCAAACACATGAAAAAATTCAATTACATAAACTCTGCAAAAAAAACATTTAAAATAGAAGCAGAGGCTATTAATAATTTATCAAGACAGATAGACAAAGACTTTGCTTCTTTGTGTGACTCAATTAGATTAAATGATGGAAAGTTTATAATAATGGGAGTTGGTAAATCTGGTCATATTGGACAAAAAATCTCTGCCACTTTATCAAGTACTGGTACTGGATCCATTTTTATTCATCCAACTGAAGCTGCTCATGGTGATCTAGGTCTGATTGAGAAAAAAGATATTGTATTTTTAATATCTAATTCTGGGGAAACAGATGAAATTATAAATATTTTGCCATCTCTAAAAAGATTAACAAAAAAAATAACATCACTAACTGGTAATAAAAAATCAACAATTGCAAAAGCATCTGATATTGCCATTGGGATTAAATCACAAGAAGCATGTCCCTTAGATCTTGCTCCAACTTCATCAACAACAGCAGCTTTAGCGTTTGGCGATGCTCTAGCTATTGCTCTATTAGAATCAAAAGGTTTTACAAAAAAAGATTTTGCCTCATCTCATCCTGCTGGAAAACTTGGAAAAAAATTAATTACTCAAGTAAAACACCTAATGCATGCAGGTGATGATATCCCCAAAGTAAGTATTAACACTTTACTTTCTGATGCTCTCATTGAAATTACTGATAAAAGTCTTGGAATTACTCTTGTAAAAGATCGCTCCAAAGTTGTTGGAATTTTTACTGATGGGGATTTAAGAAGATGTCTTAATCAAAAGATAGATATAAACACAACCTTAATTAAGGAGGTTATGACTAAAAAGTTTATTACTATTGGTGATGAAGCCTTAGCAATTGATGCTGCTGATATTATGGAAAAGAATAAAATCTTTACATTAGTAGTAATGAAAAAAGATAAGAATGTTGGAGTTATTTCAATGCATGATTTAATTCAGGCTAGGATTTTATAATTGAAGGCTTTCAATCTAAAAATAATTATTTCATTTTTGTTTTTTATTGCA
>Ga0222717_10003625_pt1 | contig 11547 bp, 9 predicted proteins | sample C33_18DmetaG_FD_165053 | JGI IMG/M metagenome (GOLD analysis project Ga0222717, IMG submission 165053) | Estuarine water microbial communities from San Francisco Bay, California, United States - C33_18D | ecosystem: Environmental > Aquatic > Marine > Unclassified | place: USA: California...
CTGATGCTGGTCAATCTATCACGACTCAATTTGGAACAATGACTATTAACTCAGATGGTAGCTTTAATTATGCTGTTAATGAAGAATATATAGAACAATTATCTGCTGAATGTATTGTTTATGATGAGTTTATCTATGAAGCAATGGATTCAAACGGCAATATTACAACCGAATCTATTATTGTAGAAATAAGAGGTGTTAATGATGCTGTAATTGTAACGCATGACACAATGGAAACCACTGAGAATTCCAAAGCTATAGGGAATGTTCTTAATAATGATCTTGAGATAGATATTGATGGGAAGATCATTTCTATGAAAGTCACTGGAGTTTCTTTTGGTGAAATAGATAAAGATAATATGCCAACTGATAATGTTAGTGTTGAAGTCAAAGGACAATACGGAACGTTATTAATTGAAGAAAATGGTGATTACACATACACACCATTTCCAGAAATTGCTAACCAACTTCTTGAAGGCGATCAAATTACTGAAGTCTTTAATTATGTCGTAAGTGATGCATATTCCTCCAGCCAAGGAGAAATCACTATAACTATAAACGGTATGGGTATCAATACGACTCCAGAGACTTCGTCAACTGTCAATACATTGACTGAAACGGTAGAGACTGAAACAGCAGAATCAAATTCAATAACTGAATCTGTAGAAGAAGCTCCAGCACAAGAATCAACCGCAGTAAATGAAACAACAGCAGAAGAGATAGCTGAAGAAGAGACAGCTGAAGAAGAAATAGCTGCAGAAGAAATAGCTGAAGAAGAAATAGCTGAAGAAGAGATAGCTGAAGAGGAATTAATTTCTGAAGATGAAGTTGAATCAGAAGACAGCGAATCAATAGATGAAGAGTCCGTAACTATAGACGATGACGGCAATGTTATTGTAGACACTGGCACCATCCAAGTGGCAGAAGTTGCTGTAGAAGACGATGGATCAATTTCTGTTTCTGTAGTGGATGATAATGCAACTGAAGTACAAGAGTATGCCTTAGCTGATGATGGAAGTATTCCGGATTGGGTCTCCATCGATTCGGTTACTGGTGAAATCACTGTTAATCCTCCACCTGGTGAAACCGAGGTCACTTTTACCATTCAAGCAATAGATGCTAATGGAGCAATAAGAACAATCACAATGAGTCTAGATCTAGTCAACGGAACCGCTACTACTTTAAACCCATCAGAGGCTTTAGACAGCTCATCTGAAGGAAACATTCAACTTATAGCTAATGACTCTGACACCAGCATAGATAATGCAAGTAATGTTACGGAAACTTTTGATGTTGATAGTGGAGATATTTTGTCTAGTAACTCTGCGGGCACAACCTCCATAGAGCTATCAAATATTCAATCCACAGATCAAGGATATGTCATAGATATTATTGATCAAAATGCTGCAAATGTAGCCAGTTACAGCATAACATCACCTAATGGCGGACCCATTCCAAGTTGGGTTTCATTTAATGCAGAAACAGGTCAAATTGTAGCGAACCCTCCTGATGGTGTAGACGCTATTGAATTTGTTGTTACTGCAAATGATTTAGATGGGAGTTCAAGAGAAATAACCGCGACTATTGATTTTGATTCTTCGACAAACCCAAATTTAGAACTAAATGAAGAAGACGGCGGTTTCGGTATGAATAATTCTTCAACCACACCATTCAGTGACCAGCTTAATCAAGAGATATTTGAAGATGAAAAACAAAATATTGCATAGCATTAAATTTATTCTTAGTGCGCCCCTTATTTTCATTAGCGGCGTAACTCAAGCCCAACAAAATCAAGACAGATATCTTAATCAGACTCTTGATCCTCCAGCTTCTATAAATGAATCTTTATCTGGAATTAAAGGTTTGGTAACTCCTAAATATGAAGCAATTATATCTGGAGAGCTTGCTGCAAGAATTTTATTTATTGCGCCCGAACTTTCTATTTTTTTAAAAAATGATTCTTTACTTAGCTTAGACTGCAAATTGTATGAAGCGGAAAGAGATATAGTGAAATCCAACCTATCAATTGCTGAAATTGAATACAATAAAAATAGAGAGCTTTTATCAAGAAGGGCTATAGGAGAAAATGAGGCATTAATTTCTAAATCTGAGTTTGAGAAAGCCCAGTCTGAATATCGTATTACAAAAATAAATACCAGTAGATGTGAAATAAAGGCTCCATTTAATGGAGTAGTTAGCGAGGTTTTGGCTAACCAGTATGAATTTGTCCAAAAACACCAAGCTTTATTAAAAATAATAAACCTTGAAGAATTTTTAGTTCAATTTTTAATTCCAAATGAATCTGCTATGAATTATCAGCCAACTCAAAAGCTTGATATATACATTGAAGAATTGAAAGAAAGCTTTTTGGGCAAAGTTCAATTTATTGATCAAGTGATAGATCCAAGCAGCCAAACTATTAAAGTGATAGCTGTGTTTAATGAGCATAATCCATTGATCACTCCAGGAATGACAGCGATAATTTCATGGCAGTAATTCAGGGCATTTCTCATTCAAAAATTTTAGAATTTGAGAATAAACTAAAAATAGCTCAGTCCAAGGAATCTCTTTTTATAGAAATTGTCAATACTATTCGAAGCATCCTCCCATGTAACCAAGCCTTTTTATTCGAAGAATCCAGGATATTTTCTTTAATCGCCATTTCTGATGTTGTTGATTTTGATAAAAATGCGTCAACTGCAACCTCTATAGAAGAAATTGCTTCTCAATTCATACGAAAAAATATAAATAACTTCAATATGACCATGGTTACCAGACGGATTGCTTTGGATAAAGATGTTTCTTTTTTTGATAACTTTTTTTGGATTAAAATCAAACCAATTCATTTAAAAAAAAATTTTTATTTAGTTCTTAATCGAGAGGCTAAATTTAGCAATACAGAAATTGAAAGCCTGCAACTTGTTGCTAGTTCATTGTCATATTATTTAGGATATTTTTATCAAAGGACACCTTTGCGAAGTTTCATTGCTAAAACTTCTTCTAAACTTAAGCTTCTAATATTGGGATTAGCTTTTTTGGTAATTTCTTTTTCTTCCTTATACAAAGTGCCAATCCAAGGCTTTGCAGAGGCAGAGGTAATACCTACACAAAGTATTTCTATTAATTCTCCAGCGGCTGGAAAAATAAAAAATATTTTTTTTAAAAATAATGAATATGTCCAAGCAGGAGAAATAATTATTGAGCTAGATAGCCTAAAAAATCAGACAGATTATACAAATTCACTTACAAGACTTAGATCTTTAAATTTTGAATTAAATCAAGCAAAAAAAATTGCAGCTATCGATATAGAGCAAAAAAAATTAATATCAAAATTAAAAGATGAAATCAGTTACCAAAAAAATGAAATTAATTTTTACGAAAATATCCTTAAAGAAACCTCAATAATAGCGCCTATAGATGGCATCTTATTAATCGATAATCAAGAAAAAATCATTGATGTGCCTTTTTCAATGGGCCAAAAAATTGCTGAAATAATCAATCCTACAAGCCAAAGATTAAAAATAAAAAAGCCAGTTACAAGCGGCATTAATCTTGAGCTTGGAATTAAGGCTACATTTTTTCTAACTAGCAATCCTTTTAAAACATATGAAGCATATGTCCATGATTTTAGCTACAAACCAATTCTTGGCATGGACGGAAATCTTTATTTTGAAATAATAGCTGACATTGTATCTGCTGAGGTACTACAGGTTGGTGCTAGAGGAACTGCGCGAATTTACTCTGATGAAATACCGCTAATTTTATACTGGTTTAGAAAGCCTGCAGTTTATATAAGACATTATTATTGTGGTATTTTTACATGCTAGTACCTAATCTTCGACAAGACCTCAGGCTGATTCCTCAAAAAAATTCTAATAATAAAAAATGGTATGTGTTTGATCCCCTAACAAATAGATATCATTATCTTGATAAAGCTACCTTAGAAATCCTTAAACATTGGAAGAGTGGAGAAACTGTAAATAGTTTTATAGAAATCTTGAATGAGGAGGGCATTCAGATTCCTCTTGGCGAGCTATTAAATTTAATTTTATTTCTTAAGCAGCATAAGTTAATTACAGCAGATACCTCTGATCAGAGAACCTTTCTAGTCAGCGAAAATAAGAAAAATTTTTCTACAAAAAAAATATCAAAAGCGTACATTTTTTACAGGATTCATCTTTGGAATCCAGATAACTGGCTGGGTAAAAATCTTTGGTTTGCAAAAAAATTTGTCTCTTCCTATCTAAGATATTCAATATATTTTTTATTTGCTTTTGGCTTAAATAATTATTTTAGTGGAAGAATTAATTTTGAAGATAACTCTTATTATCTATTTAGTGTTGAAGCTATAACTTTTTTAGTTATTAGTTTGGTCTTTTTAAAGGTTATTCATGAGTTTGCGCACGCCTTTACTCTAAAATTTTATCAAGCAAAAGTTCCATCAATGGGGGTAACATTTATATTTTGCTTTCCTTTATTGTTTACTGACGCAAATGCAAACTGGGAGTTAACTAAAAGACAGCGTCTAAATGTAAATATAGCTGGGATGATTGCTGAAATTCATATTGGTATGCTTGCTTTTTTTATTTGGACTATTGTTGATCCAGGCCCATTAAGTGATATTGCATTTAGTCTATTCGCTGCATCATTTGTCACCTCCATTATTATTAATGCAACGCCTTTTTTAAAGTTTGATGGTTATTTTTTACTTTCTGACTGGTTTGATTTTGAAAATTTACATGAAAGATCAGCAAATTTAGCTAAGCATCAAATTAAATCTTTTATGTTAAATCAGAGCATTACCAAACCTGAGCAATTGCCACAAAAAACTGAACAAAAGTTAATTTTATTCGCTTGGCTGACCTGGACATATCGATTGCTTATGTTTTCTGGGATTGCGATTGCGGTTTTTATATTATTCCCGATAAAATTTATAGGATTATTGGTTTCTACTTTTATCTTATTTCAACTAGTCTTTTTACCATTTCTAAAAGAAATATTAACTTATTTACCCTATCTTAAAAATTCTTTAGCTTCAAAACAGCATGCTTTACTTTCTCTTTATAAACCTATCCTGATACTGTCTACTTTACTTTTTTTGATATTTATTCCTTTTAAAGTTAATTATCAAGCCTATGGGGCTTTAACTACACTGGATTACAAAGATATATACCCAAGCACAAATGCTAAAATAGAAGATCTCTATATTGAAGATAACCAATTTTTTGTTGAAAAAAACACTAAATTATTATCCCTGAGCTCACCAAAAAATTCATTTGAATTGAATCGTTTATTAGAGCTAAAAACTAATCTAAATAACAAACTAAATATATCCTTAGTCACTCAAAAAGGGCTAAATGAGATTAATTTAATCAAGTCTGAGATATCTGAAGTGAATAACTCTATTCAATTGCTGCTAAGCGAAGCGGATAAAAATCAAATTCTTGCACCATTTTCAGGAAGATTAATAAATAAATATCGATTACATATAAATTCTTGGCTGCCTCCAGACAAACCTATCCTTTCAGTTGTTAATAAAAATTCTTCAATAATTGTTGGGTTTATAAAAGAAACTGAGCTCCCAATACTTGATCAGGCTGAAAGCTTAATATTTGTTTCCAATATTCTGAAAATCAAGCCCCTTAATTTAAGAGTTTTGAGTATTGACAGGTCTCCGATTGAATCGTTTGATAATTTTCCTCAACTCTCATCAGATCATGGGGGTAGAATAAATACACATTCAGATGAGGCTCAAAAAGCAGTATTTATTCCCAATTCTTCTTACCTCAAGGTTCTATTTAGCATAGAGGAAGATTTTAATATGATTCCAGATATTGAAACAAAGGGCGTTGTACACATTAAAGCTGCTAAAGGCAAATCACTATTTAGTAGATTTTCTAAGGCTTTGTATTCTAGGATTTCAACTATATTTTAAGAATTTTCTTTAGAGTTTAATCCAATAGGGTAGTCTATCTTATAAATTTAAAGTCTTGATTGCCTTAGACATAGAATGTGGTGAAAGTAGGCTTGATTGTGAAGCTTGAAGATAAACAAATAATTTTAGGTTAAGATTTCTCTAGAGAGCCTCGCAGCAATTGATCCAGAGTTGCTTGACCGATCACATTACCATTTTTATTAAGTGATTCAGCCAATACTCCTTGTGGTGCATAGAGATTAAATAAAACAAGAGCGCCGTTTGAACCACCTTTTTCCATGTGCACATCTCCAGGCTCTTTATGCGCATAATCACCTGCAGATCTAATTTTGGTTACGGTTTCTTCTCCAGAAGCTAAATCAATATCAATAACATGCAGCTCTCCCTCAAGAACTACAGATGATACTTCGGCTGTATGTCTGTGAAAATGGCAATAACAATCTGGTTCCCATCTGTAAAGAATATCCACATGACCATCTTGGTTTGCATTCAAAAGCGCCGCTGAATAATCTATTGGATAGTCAAAATCATCACCGCCTTGAAAACGTTTCCAATGAAGATCTTCATTTTTAAAAAGGTTAATCATTGATCTATATTCAAAGCTTCAATTGCTTCTGCCTCGTTGTATTCTACATAGAAAGATGAGAAATGTTTTCTAAATTTAGCAATGGGCCCATCTGAATCACATAAAACAGGCTTAGAGGCATATTTCTTATTTTCCCAAACAGGAATATCTTCTTTTACTTGTTTGTTTATATCAGCAATTATTGCAGCACCAACACCGCCTGAAGGAACTTTTCCATCAACTTTTTTCTGAAGAAAAGAAAATCTTGTAATCACTTCTTCATTTTCTGTTGGAGTAGTTGAGCCTAAGAGCAGGGTATCGCATATACCTTCAAATTTTGTAAAATTATCTCCGGGTCCATTTGAGGCGCCTGAAATTTTTCCTTTAACAACCCCCCGAGGTGTTTCCATGTTTGCTTGTTGGGAGAAAAACCTTTTTTGTTTGTCATAACTTACTTCAAATTCTGGATAGGATACAACGCCATGAACATACATGAAGTGCGCAGCATCCACTGCATTTTCAGCCATGTCCTGAATATGACATTTAATTTCATATTCATATTTCTCGAACTCATCTCCCCATTCAGGATCAATAACCTCTGGATATGTTTCCACATCATAATGTGGTTGCTCACCATGCGGATGGTACCAAGCATAAATTAAGTTATTTCTTTCAACAGTTGGATATTTAAAAATCTGAGTATCTTTTGCTTTTTGGGGAATATTTTTTGCGTAGGGTATCTCTCCTATTTTGCCATCAGCTTTCCATCTCCATGCGTGAAAAGGGCATTCAATACATTCTCCATTTACAATGCCTCCATGTCCGAGGTGCGCTCCAAGGTGAGGGCAGTATGCGTCTAACATGCTAACTTCTCCATTGGTCGTTCTAAAAAGCACTTGATCTTGAGCAAAATAGCGAACCGACTTTACATCGCCGGGCTTTAACTCATCCGCATACTCAACAACATACCAACCAAAAGGAATTGGCATTGGATATCTTTTTTTATTACTCATTATTTTATCTATAGTTTTAAAAGTTTTTGTGCATTTTCACCAAGAAATTTTGGCCAAACCTCATCCTTGAATGGCACGCTATCCATTTCTGCAAATATTTTATCTAATGATAATCCCATCGGGAAATAGCCAGCATACATAATTTTATTGATACCACGAGTATTAGCAAAATTAATAATGTCTTGGGGGTAATGTTTTGGTGAGAATGCGCTAGTTGAGTAGTATAAATTAGGATATTTGAGCATTAATTTACAAGCCAAGGCTGTCCAAGGCTCTGCACCATGACGCATCACAAATTTTAATTCAGGAAAATACCAGCAAACCTCATCAACGAGCTCCACCTTTTGAGGAGCCATTGGTATTCTAGGGCCTGGCACTCCCACGCAACAAAAAAAAGGTAGATCGAGTTCCACACACATTTCATAAATTGGGTGCCACTTTGGATCATTAATAGCAATTTGAGGATACATACCAGATGGAAAAGCGCTCACTGCTTTAATCCCAAAAGTTTCGTAATGTCTTTTTATATTCTCAGCTTCATTTTCAACATTGGGATTTACAGGCAGATCAAAAAAGAATCTATCTGAGTGATTCTTTGCAGCTTCAATTTTAACCTCTGATTTCTCATGAAATCCTATCATGGCTTGATTGATATGAAATTTATCCATTTGCTCAATGGTGTATTGAATAAAATCATCATGTGAACCAGTTTCAGGAATATCTTTGAACATATATTGAGCAGGCATTTTAAACATAGACTTTGATTCTTCATCACGCAGAAGAGGCTCCATGAATTTATACCAGTCTGATCTATCTTCTTGCTCAGGAATTCCTAACATTAGGTCAATGGTATGGATGTCTTTGTTAATTGCCATGAGTAGATTTTAAACAATATTTATGCGGAATTTCTTTTTTTTCAAAAAAACGATGAATACTTTTATTTAACTTGACGTATAAATATCATTCGATACCCCTCTATGACATAAACTCTCCACCATTTACATCTAAATTTGCTCCAGTGATAACTTTTGCAAGATCTGAGATTAGAAATAATGCAGCATTAGCGCAGTCACTATCATCTGGAATTATGCCTAATGGTATATCTTTAGTAACACCATCAATTACATCTTTTGGCTCAACACCCATAGATTCAGCAGTAAAATTTACATACATTTCAACAGGCGGACCCCACATCCAGCCCATGTAGACAGAATTAACTCTTATTCCTTTTGGACCGAGCTCTTTTGCAAGAATTTTAGTCGCTGTCGATAGGGCGCCTTTTGATGCAGCATAACCCCCCTGAGTAGGTAAGGGTTTTTTAGTTATTAGACTATTGATCATCACGATCGCACCCTGTTGATTGGGTGTCATTTCCTTAACAGCTGCCATAGTTAAATTCATGGTGCCAAAAAAATTTGTGTTCATGGTTTCTTGCCAATCAGAAAAATCAGAATCTTCAATCTCTTTAAAGTCACCAGCTCGATAGGCACTATTAATTAGTCCATCTAGCTTTCCATATGTTTTGACTGTTTCATCAACTAAATTTTTGCAGTCTTCGGGTTTGGTAATATCACAAGGAATTGCTATCACATCTGAATGTTTACCAATTTCATCTTTAAGTTTATTTAATAGATCGGAGGATCTTGCAGCTATAGCAATTTTTGCACCTTCTCTTGCAGCACCGTAAGCTAGTTCTTGACCTAAACCTGGTCCAATACCAGAAACAATTACAACTTTGTCTTTTAATAACATTTCATTTCCTATTTTATATATTGATTGATGTAGTCATGAAAGTGGCTATCAATGAATGAACTTTCTAAACCAAATTCTTCAAGTGAATATTGATGAGCTCCCATTTCATGCTGATTCTCTTCTTTCCATGCTTTCATTGCGTTTTCTGCTTGATCTGTAAAATCCTCATCAATGAAGTTATAAACCTCATTCATTTCAAGAATGGGATCTTTAATCATTTTATTGAATTCAAGATCAAGGAAATTATCTTTATTTTCATTGCTAACTTGCATACAGTGATTCAGCACTTTTGCTAATTTGTGAGCCCAATGATGACCAATTTCATTTTTATTATATGAATTTGTCAAAGGTTCAAATAAATTTGCACACATTGAACAAAAAGATGGAACCGTTTTCAAAGGATCTCTATGCGTTTGTATAACTTTTGAATCTGGAAATATTTCCAAAAATTTATCTATGAATCCTAAATGATGGGGTGATTTTAAAACCCATCTTTTCTTTTCTCTTCCGGGATTCTGCCATTGAAGGTACTGAAGCATTATTTTAAGTTGAGCGTATGCATGAATGTGATCTTGGGACTCAACCCACTTTGAATAGGTTGGAAGTCTCATAAATGATTCTGGGACAGTGCTAAAAAATGTATGCTCTAAGAGGAGGATTTCCTCATCGGCGCCCTTGTAGTCCCAAGGATGAATAGTTAGAGCCTCGGGCGAGGCTTGCATGACAGCCTCAACCTCAGCTTTTCCCATCTCCATTCTTTCATCTGGATGACCGCGAACTTCATTTGTAAGCATTGCTGGATATCTTCCTTCCCACCAAAGCATGGCAGTGTGCCTTGGGTCAGATGCAAGTAACCTGTGAGTCATGGTGCTCCCTGTTCTTGGAAGACCAACAATTACAACAGGAGATTTAATTTCTTCATTGAGTATTTCAGGGTGATGCATGCAAGCATCTTCAATCCTTAGCAAGTTAGCCAATATACCAATTAATCTTTGTTGCTGTGCCTCCATTCCAATATCATTTAAATCTGCTTCTTGGTTGATTGATTGAACAAGGCATTCAAATCCCTCTAAAAATAATGGATTACCAAAATACTCTAAATTCGTTTGATTTTTTGCTGCATCAATTATTTGTTTTGAATTAAGCATTAGCTTATCTCCATTGAATCAAGTTTTTTTATTAAAACCTTGGGGATTGGGTGGTTGGTTGCACCAATCCATCGCAGGAGCATAGCCCCATTATTACGACCTTCAGTTATAAGATTATTTTTTAAATTTACAGGCAAATGACTAATATTAATGGTGATAGATTTATCTTGATTGAGAATAGCTGTAGATTCATTTATATGAATTGGGTAATGCCGATAGTCCAGAGATTCCATCCAGTAATTTTCTAATTGAAAGTTCCAATATTCACAATCAGGTATATCAGTTGTAATTTCTAAATATTCGTTTTCATCGAATTCATAATAACCATGAAGATAACAGATTTTTGGATCTCCACCCGCAGCCTGAAAAAATGATTGATCGCCTAATGGCAATTTATTTCTATGATTTTTTTTAAACTCATGAACCCATTTCAAGAATGTTGATGCAGTTCCCTTTACAAAAGCCAAAGATTGATTTAGTTGAGTTTCCAGTTTTGCGGATGTTAAAAGCTCAGGAGTGGCAAGTGAGCTTGTAGTTTTGATATTAACTTTCGCATGAGTCTGAGAAAGTCTATTTTTGTATGTTTGTCGAACAATTAACATATTTGCATTTTTAGGAAGGGGTAAAAAATTTTCGGAATTAGTTACACCGCCAATATGCAAAATAAAATTTCCTGAATCATCCACAATCATATCTTTGATATCAATCTCTCCGAGAGAGACCATGGTTCCATCTTTACTATATCTATTTTCTTTTATTCCAAAGCTCAAATACTCAACTTCTCCAATATTGCCATAAACTTCATAGACTTGATTTCCGTCTATATTTGCATTTAAGTAAATATTATCTGGATTGTCCGCGCCTATTTTTGCAGTTTCATGAGAGAGATTATAGAAAGAGGGCGTTGAAGGGTTTGAATGCTCCAGATTCATTTCTAATGATAAGCGCATCAGCCTCAGCAAGTATCTGTATCCCTCCGCTTGATCTGTTTCACTTAGTGAGGATTCTGATTCAATAATTGATCCAACCTCTTTAAGGTTTTCACAAAATAGATCCCACTTTTCTTTAAACAAATCAGCCATAGTTTTTCTTTTAGATTCTTTAAATTTATATTAAGGTTGATGTTTAATCAAT
>Ga0222717_10003628_pt1 | contig 11543 bp, 6 predicted proteins | sample C33_18DmetaG_FD_165053 | JGI IMG/M metagenome (GOLD analysis project Ga0222717, IMG submission 165053) | Estuarine water microbial communities from San Francisco Bay, California, United States - C33_18D | ecosystem: Environmental > Aquatic > Marine > Unclassified | place: USA: California...
TCACCGCTCCCTCGTCGCAGGTCTGCCCAAGGCCCCACTTGCCGTAAGCTCCAGTCGCGTAACCGGCATTCTTAAACAGGCGCGGCAGCGTCGTCATATCGGGGTCCAGCGCCGCAGCAGCCTCGCCACCATTGCCACGGCAATGCACGCGGCCTGGATGTTGCCCCGTCATCAGTACCGCGCGGGACGGCGAACAAACTGTGTTACCGGAATAATGATCGGTGAACAACATCCCCTCGTTGGCAAGGCGGTCAATATTGGGCGTCTTGAGCTTTTGCTGGCCGTAGCAGCCGAGATCACCCATGCCGAGGTCATCCGCTAAGATATAAATAACGTTGGGTTGCCGAACGGAAGCCCCTGAAGGCTTGCCTTCGTCTGCGTGCGCGACTCCCGAAAGCAGCACTGCGGCCAATAGGCCGATTCGATTTATTTTATATTTAATATCCATGTTGGTACTGATCCTTACTATTTCGATGCGCTCGCCGGATCATAGGCCGGATTCTTTTCCGTAGGAATAGGGGCCTGAGAGTGCTCCATCCAAGAAGCTAGCTCCACGCGCAGAGCCTCGCAAACTTCCGGATTTTGTTGAGCAACGTTGTTGCGTTCCCCCATGTCGTTTTCGAGATCATAAAGCTCCATCGAATTGTCACCGCCATCCAGCACCCATTCCTCCAGATATAGATGCAGTTTCCAGCGGCCTTGTCGAATGACACTCACCGGGCGGGTTCGAAAAATTCCGTCGCGGCCACCAGGCTTCGGCTTGTCGAGGTAGCCTGGCATATACCAAAACTGCGAGGTCCGCTCTAACGTCCCGCTTTGTGCAAGCAACGGCAGCAAACTCTCGCCATCGAGTACTTTATCCGCCGTCGCCCCCGCGATGTCGAGAAAGGTGGGGAAAAAATCAATTTGCATGACTGGAGTAGAGCAGGTCGAGTCCGCCTCGATCACACCGGGCCAGTAGGCAATCATCGGCACACGAATACCGCCCTCATAATAGCTACCCTTGGTGCCGCGCAGCGGTGCCTGTGAATTCTGGCCGCCGTTGTCACTGATGTAAATAACCAGTGTATTATTTTCGATGCCCAGCTGTTTGATTTTATCCAGTACCCGGCCGACGCTCGCATCCAAATCATAAATGCAGGCTTTATAAGGATGCTTGATCATTTTTCGTGTCGCTTCACGTGACTGTACCGGACCGTGGGGCGCATGATGCGCGAGGTAGACGAAGAACGGTTGATCCTGATTGGCCTCCATGAAATCGCAGGCCCGCTCCGACAAATCAAATACGCCCTTCGGATCGGACCTCGGACCTTTCAAATTGCCCTCATGCCCCTCGGGCAACTCGCCCTCGCCGAAGCTATCATACGTCACATCAAAGCCCTGCTGACTTGGAAGCGCCCCGCCACCGCCGGGACTATTTTGCCCGCGTGGGGCATACAAATGCCATTTGCCAAAATGACCAGTTGCATAGCCCGCAGCTTTTAGCGCGTCGGCGATGGTGATGTCCTCAACCGCGAGGCCATCGCGATTGGAAATCGGCACCAGACGCATCTGTTTTTTCGGGCCACGACTAGTAGAATGTACCGCGAAGACATGATGGCGCGGCGTGTAGTTTCCAGACAGCAAGCACGCACGGGAGGGCTGACAATTCGCCGCATTGGCGTAGGCATCCGTAAAGACCATGCCTTCCCGCGCAAGTTGATCGAGTACCGGCGTCTTAAATTCGCCATCAGATTGATAACCGATGTCCTTCCAGCCCTGATCATCCGCATAAATTAAGACGATGTTTGGACGCGACGCAGCGGTCACCACAAGCTCCGCCTTCGGTTCGGCAGCATAAAGAACGCCTGAGAACGCGGCGGCAGTCGCCAATAAAAGTCTGAACCGTTTAGATACCATGCTCAAAATTATATCATAGTAATGAACACTTGTCTCTCCCGAATCGCGTAGAGTCCCCGCAGTATGTTAAACTGTGTCAACAGATGTATCCTCACCTCCCTGAAAAAAGCTACCCATAACATAGCTAGGCATACTGCTGGGCTGTTGCCTCTGCGGTCGAAATTGAGCCGCATCAACCTATCGCAGTAAGATATCATCTCCAAAAGTCCACTCTGCCCCACCCTGCGGCAGATTCACCACATGCGCGCCCTTATAGCCCATTTCTTTCATGGCCTCCAGATCCTTGGTAATCCCGTAGGTCGTGACGTTCTCATTCAGCCAGTGCCACCACGTGCGCGGCCCGTATTCGGGAGCCGGATCGACGAATCCATCTTCTAGAGATGTTTCAGCAATCGCGGTCGCAGAAATGATCAGGCCGCAGGCAGCGAATATTGAGAAGTATCGTTTCATTTTCGTCATTACCATTTCGACTCACTTAAAACTTGATCGAACCATTCCCGAATCACTGTTCTTTCCGGAATATCCCGAAGCACCCAGGTATCTGCTAGTTGTTTTTGTTCAGTTGGTAATTGTTTCCGGGCAACAACGCAAAGGAGACGGAACCACTTTTTTCATCCAGGATAACAGGCACAACGTCACCGGTTGTCGTATTTTTCACAACAGGCATGCCCTTCCAGCTGTTGAGTGTAATCACACTTTGCGAGGTGCCATCAGGATGAGTGAAGATAAACGGACTGCTCTCTTTGATGATCGGATATATCCGAGCTGTGAGAGGCGCATCGTCAGACTCGCGAGTTATCAGGACTCCTTTGCCGCCAACAAAACAAGGCGTCTTGTCCCGCGGCATCGCGAAATCCTTCAGTAACTTCGGTCCCTGATATTTTTTTCCAGTGTCGTAGTCGAACCAAGGTCCCTCCGGCAGATAGAGATCCATCTTGCTGCTCTCATGATTTTTAACCAGAGGCGCACAGAGCAAGGACTCGCCAGCCATCCACTGATAGTGCGTCGGCTCGGCAGCGTTTTTATCATTTGGATATGCAATTCCCAGCGGCGTCAGTGTGTATGGATAGCCTGAGTGGTAGGATTTCATCGCAGCATCATACAGGTAAGGTCCGATCTGATAGTGAAAATCAAAAGGCCTTTTAAAAAGCCCCTGCTGCTTCTCGTTCCAGCCATAGGGCACCTCTCCGACAGCAAGCCCGGCCGTGACTGCCATCAACCAAGCATGGCGGACGACCTTATTTGTATATTTTTTCATCTGTCGAAACCCAACTGTATCCGAATAGACGTTTGGAGCTCCGCTGGCTGCATAGTGCCAATAATTGATCGGCGTCCGCTTACTCATGTCCTTCACATGGGTATCATTGATGCGCAGCAGCGTGCCTGACGAACTGTAGCTACCGCAGCGTGCCATCACCAGTGCGCCCTCATCGGCAAGACGCGCAATAGGGTCATTGAAAATATCAAGCAAGTCAGATCCCACATCCATCATGGTATCTTCTTTAATGCCATCCACACCCCAGGAGCGATAGAGGTCGGTATACCAGTCAACTGCCTGAGGATTACGCCCATCGAGCAGATAGCATGGGACAATCGGGAAGTAGCGGGACGTCTTGATCACCAAGTCCCCGGATGAGTCTTTCACGAAGTAATCCTTGTCCGCGCCAACGGTTGAAAGCGGGTTACCGTTGAAGAACTTCCCTTTCAAATTAAAGTCACGCTTTGTCCCCTTGGGGATATGCGGACCGCCCGGCAGAACAAAGTTGGTGCGCAGGCCGATCATCCATTTCACATCCTGCTCATGCAGTTTAGTTTTGAAAGCAACCGGGTCGGCAAACTTCTTACCAAATCCCCCAAAACTAGTGGTCGTGCCACCTTCTTCCCAGAATCCGGAACCCGTGACCGCCCAGCGGATGGGATAGCCCTTTTTTTGAAAATCAGAAATGGACTTAATCACCGTCTCCTCTTTTGTCTGATAGCCGAGTGCTGCCCAAGACTCCCAACCCAGTTCGAACAACCTGGATTTGGGTTTAATCCAAGGGAACCCGTTATCAACTAACAGTTTTTTGTAATTCCCGTAAATCGTAGGCATGTCGCCGCTCATATAATGAAAGGTGACAGGTTCGTTTACCGTTACCGTCATGGTGTATGCTTCTGGCCCCAGAAGCACCGACGGTTGCTTGCCCCCGAACACAACCCCGGCCAGTCCGTTATGAGGAAAAATGACAAAGGAACTTTGCCAGCGCTTCGCGCTGCCATTATTGACTAGCGAATAACGGACATTTTTATCCGTCACCAAATTCAGCTGACCGCTCCAGCCCCCGGCATCGCCGAGGCCATAGGCCACTGGCAAACCACCCAGACTCAAGTCAATTTTGCACGCGCCCTCTTTCTCCGGCGCGACCGTAATGGAAACCAGTCCCTCAGAAGTTGCCACGCTCACATTCGCCTTCAAGCCCTGCGCCGTCATCACCGTAAAATGCCCTGGTCGATCGGTGTGCGCCTCAGTTGCAGTCACTGCTTGGCCGTCGAGACGCAAGCCGGCCTGCGCGTGAGCGGGAGCTAGGATCGTGCCGGTCGTGTCTGTGAATTTAAAACGAAAGCCTGTAGGCTCCACCGTTATTCGCTCCGCTCCGAAATTCAGCTCGGTCGAACCACTTTCCACCGCGGCACTCTCTGCTGCTAAACAGCTCACCGCGACGGCTGCGATTGCACTCAAATATTTTATTTTCATCATCAATTCGTATCGATCGTTTGTTAGTAAATCCGGATACCGAACAGAGCGGCAGGCACCTGCTTGGAGGGATGTGTCAGTTCAAGTGATAAGCCTCGGGTGCAAACGGTCTCGGCAAAGCGAATGCGGTTGACGGTATGGTGATTGCCGGAACAGCGATGCAACTCCTGACCGTCCGCATCGCGGAGCACGTAGTCGCGCACACAAAACGGCATCACATCCTCAGGGTGCCCCCACTGAGCGGTTTCCATGGCGTGGTCGAAGTCGGTATCAAAATGCAGCACCACCTCACGTATGGTTTGCTCAGCATCCCAGGCAATATCGATGCGCGGAGTCGGATCCGCCGCTGCAGCCACCCAGGCATTACTGGATACCGTTGGTCGGAAAAACCCGCCAGTCAGTTGTTTGGTATCGAAGGCCTTGAGTGGTTCCGACAACTTGAAGGCCAGATTGTGTCCTTCCGGCCGACGATCCGGCACCCAAAACTCGAAGCGGTCAATACCAATGCCTTCCGGCGGAACTTGCTCACCCGTGTTCGAAACCGCGTGGTTGAATTTTTTACGCACGGTCATCAGGCCAGTCACGCGCTGTTCAGAACAAGCGACTTCGATAGCCGCATCGCCGTAAAGGCAGAGGAAGCCATAGCGGTTTTGATCCACTCCGTTGGTGACGGGAAATTCAATGGTCTGCTCACCCTCAGTCAGTGTAAAGGTATGCTCACAGAGCGTCCCTTCCGGCGTGAAGTTTTCAGCCTTGTCGCTGACCCGCAGCGTCACGCGCAGCTCACCAGGCGCTTTCGCTCGAATCCGCAATGCCACGGTCGGACGATCCTTAGGCGTCAACGGCAACAACTGCGCCACTGGATATTCCAGATCCAACCAAGGACCATCCGCGGGAAGTTCGGCCAACTGTAAGGTTGAAGAAGGCGAAAGTGTCGCCGACTGGGCTAGATCGCCGTCCCCGCTCAGCGGGATACCTGGAATCGCCTGCCCGTTACGATTGAGCGCGTTCTGCAGCGCGGCCATGCGATTCGGTTCGGTCAAGTCGCGCGGTTGCAGTCCATCGCGCAGACAGTGAGCCGCCGCCATGCCGACGGCGGTTCCGCCATGTGCGCAGGTCAACATCACACGAGTCGAGCCGAAGGCGACGTGTGAGGCACTGATAATGCGCCCCGCAAGAAACAGGTTGGAAATATTACGGCTGTAGTAGCAGCGATAAGGAATCCCATAGACCCCCTTGCTGTGCCATTGGTTACAGGGCGATTTCTCACTGTAAACCGCATCCGACGGATGCAGATCGAGTGACCAGCCGCCGACCGCCACCGCGTCGGCATGCGCGCGCTGTTCAACCACATCCTGCTGAATGATCATGGTGTCGCCTTCAAAACGGCGGCTCTCGCGTTTGCCGGGAATGGTGCCGACCCATTCGAGTGTCATATTTTCGGCCTCGGGAAATTTCCCTGAATTCTTGATGTAGTCCCACACGCCGTAGACCACTTTCCACAGTTCCCACTTGATGTCCTCCGTCTCGTGGACCGTGTCTCTGCGACCACCGTATTCGATCCACCACAGCTTACAGCCATGCTCCTTCACATTGACATTACGATAGCGGGGAATCTCTTCGATATTTTTCAGCGCATAGTCCGGTGCCACATATTTCACCGGCTTGCCGACATCCTTGCTGTAAAAGTAAATCGTATGGCCCAGCAATTCGCCGTAACTTTCATCAGGCGTAAATTGTTCGCCAAATTCTTCCGATGTCTCCGCCCCCATGCGAAACGCCGCACCCGCTTGGAAGCCGACGATGCCATCACCAGAGGCATCGCAGAAATACGGCGCCTCGACCACGTAACGAGTAGAGTTCTGACTACAAAAAGCCGTCACACCGGCAATCGTGTCGGGTGTTGCTTTATTTACCTCGTAAACCGCAGTGTTGAGCAAGAGGCGGATGTTCGGCTCCTGGCGCACCCGATCGAGCAACACCGTATCAAAGATCAGCGGATTGCCCTCCTTATTGCGATACATGTTCTCGACTAGAATTTCGTCAACGAGCCCACCTTCACGGGACCAGCGGTTGTTGTTGCCCATGTGCGAGGTCGCGCCCAAGCTCCACAGACGCACTTCGCTGGATGCATTGCCGCCCAATACGGGACGATCCTGAATGAGCACGGTTTGCAGACCTTGTCGAGCAGCGGTGATCGCGGCGCAGGCACCTGCCAAACCGCCACCGACGACAACGAGATCCGCGGTCAAATTTTCCGTCTTTAATGAACGGCCTTCAGATGGTTTTTCAATAATCATACTAAATTGTTATTTGCTTACAGGCACCGATGCAGGCCGCCTAATCATGAAAAAGATGGTGCCTGCGATCAGGAACAAAATCGCACCGAACCCCGCTAAAATACCGTGCGAGCTTTCGTTGACAAAAATCAGAGAAAACATCATCAGGCCGCAGACGATCAAACACCAGGCCACCACTTTCGCGGCCATCGGGTTGGACTGCTTCGGATTATCCGTCTCTTCGGCGAGTTCTTCACTCGCCAATGCGGCAACGGCTTTCCAACCAGCGTCTTCGCCCCGGCTGGTGAATTCAATGATGGCGAGTACAGCCACCGGAAAGATCACGCCCACAAAGGTCTTTAAAAAGTTCGCATTCGCCATCACCCACGCATTGACGGTTTCTAAGGATTCGATGCTGCTCAAAAATCCCTCGGCTCCAAAGCCAAAGCGAATTAACACACCCAATCCAAAGCCGCTCAGACCAGTAATCCAGACCGCACGCCCGCCAATCTTACGGCTGAAGACGCCCCAGAGCGACGGAGCCAACAGTGGCACCACCATTAATTCGGTAATACCAATAATGAGATCCTTCACCTGACCGAGTTTCTCAATTTGAAGCGCAATCCCGATCAGCAGTATTCCGAGTAGCACGGTAAAAATACGCCCCGCGCGCAGTAGGGATTTAGCAGTGCTCGCTTTAGCCAACGGCTTGTAAATATCATGCGTCAGCACGCCTGAAAATACGTTCAACTGCGAACTGACCATACTGGCGGTCGCCGAAAACATCGCCGCGAGCATCAGCCCGACCATGCCGATCGGCAGCACCGACTGACAGGCCAGAATATAAGCCTGTTCGGCATCCGCACCGGGATTTGATACGCGATAAATCATCGGCGGCAGCAGCCATAGCAGTGGGCTACAGAGATACAGTGCGCCAAATAGAAACGTGCTCTTCCGCGCATCTTTCTTTGTCGGCACACAAAGGAAGCGCTGCACAAACGCCCACTCCGCTCCAATCATGAAGAAATGAATCGCCGCCCATCCAGCCAAGAAAAAGACGGAATACTTTTCCTCTTTCACTAAGTCGAAAAACCCTTCGGGCGCGGCCTCAATGAAGCCGCCCAAGCCGCCGACCTGATGGAGTGCCAGAGGCACGACAAATAAGACCGCTAAATTAAGAATGATAAACTGCAGCACATCCGTCATGAGCACCGCCCACAGCCCACCGATCATGGTATAGAGCACCACCACCGAGCCAAAGATCAGGATCGCCCAACGCAGCGAGAGATTACCAGTTTCCGGGTCGCGTAGCATATTACCTTCGTCCAGCGGCATCAGCGCCACCAGTATCTTGGCGAGCGCATACAGCGCCGCAGCAGTGCCGACCACCCGCAGCACCATCATCGACCACGTATAGAAATGCAGGGCTCCCTTACCGAAGCGCAAGCGGACATATTCCGCCGGCGTTTCGATGCCCATACCTTTCCAGCGACCTGCGACAAACACGCCGACCAACAGCGCCGCCACTCCATACATCAGGTTGATCATCACCGCCACCATGCCTACGTCAAAAGCGATGCTGCCCCACACCACGAAGGTGTTGGCGGAGAACATCGTCATAAACGCACTCAAGCCACTCGCCCACCATGGCGAAGTGCCGCCGGCACTAAACATGTCGGAAGAATTCTTTACCAGCCTCCCCAAGACAACACCGAGCAATACGGTGCCAACAAGATACGCAATTAAAACTGTCCAATCTGCAATAGCCATATCGTTATTTCACTTTAAAATCAGGAGTGGATTGAGCCGCATCAAACTGCAAATAGCTCAAGCTGATACACCAAGAGGCGCCGTAATTGGCCCAGCCTTCCAGATGGCGAAAACGTTTTCCAGGCTCGAAGGGATACATCTCGCTACCCGGCAATGTGGCGATATTGCCCCGGACGTTTTCCAAACGGGCGCAGACGTCTTTTTTGTAGTGTTTCGGCCAGCCTCGTTCGACCTCGGAAAACCCTTGTTTCGGATGACTCGGTGCAGCATGCAGCATCGGATTACGCCCAAAGACATGATCCACTGACGCGATCGCAATACGTTCAAGCTCTTTCTTCAGCGCGGGATCTTCGACTACCCAAGAGGCCGAAAGCGCAATGGCAGGCAGACTCAGCGAATTCCCCACCTCATTCATCCCAGGAATGGTCCACATGTCGTCACTGTATTTACGGAAGTCCCACAGGTTATGTGAGCGACTCACTGCAACCTCTGCCCATGCGGTGATCTTCGCTTTCAAACCGACTGGGGCCTGATCTGGATATTTCTGTAAGAGCCATACCAAGTTAGGAATTGTCCGGTGCTCGGCCAGACGATGGCCCTTGGTGGTGCGCGGATCGTTCCAGTCCAGGTTTTTAATAATCCAGTCTGCCTGCTTCACGGCAGACTCCAGATAGATGGCGGCATCCTCGCGCCCTTCCCTCAACGCAACTTCATGCATCAGCAGATTCGGCACAATCGAATGGCCTGGGGCGTGGCGGCCCTTGAACGGATGCATGTGCCCCGGATTGCGAATACTCTGATCGAACGATTCGGTGGTCATATATGTTTCCGGATCCCACCAAGGACTGATATCGAGGGCACTCGCCCTCTTTTTGTTACCTGAGCCACCTTGAGTGAAGTGCCCTCTTGAACCACCTTCAGGTTTCCAAAACTTGAGACAGAATTCCAGACAACGGTCGTAGAAGGATTGCGGGAGCCATTGCTTCAACTCCGGCCATGCCCAAAGCACATAGGCGATTTGCTCGACTGTCTGTGGCTCAATCATGCTGTCATCGTTATCGAAACTTGCACTAGGATCGCGGCCGTTGGGCTTCATCAAAATATAGCCCGCCCCCCAGTGGAGTATTTTCACCACATCAGGCGCATTGGGGTTCGGCTGTTCCAACTGGTAGTAACTACGCACCGCATCCATGACACCAGGGCCGGCACCATCTTGAATATATACAAAATCGGGTGCAGTCACACGCGCCTGCTCTGCCTGCCAATCAATCTGGCGGGGCATCGAGTCAATGAACTGCGGGTCGGATAAATAAAAAAGAACCAGCGCTGGAACGATCGCATCGTAATAGGTGCCATCCCGAAAGCCACATCCCCCATAGGCACTGGGGTGAGTTCCAACGACAGATCGAACATCGTTCAGGAAATCAGTGGCCGCTTGCCAATACTGCTCCTGAGCGAGATTGCTGCGAATCAAAAACGGATCACTGGTATTCGCATCCAGTTCGCCGCCGCTGAGATCAATCACATAGCGCGCATCGGAATCGGCCGGTTTAAACGCCGAAAAATCGCCGACTCCACCGCTGATGACTCCCTGATATAATACCTCTGAGTCGCCCTGCGCACGCAATTTGAATGCTGTGCCGTCACCTGTGAGCGGCGCCGTGAAACGTTTTGGACGATCGGTTAAATAGCCGACCTGATTCACGCCAATCTGATGTTGGTTTAAGCTGATCTTAAAAGCCTCCGCCTCAGTGCCGCGTTCTCCAACATCCTTCAATCCCAGCGCCTCCCTATTATTATAGACTGCAATTTCGCGGATACGAGCCGCGCCGCGACGCAACAATTCCAGACGGATTTTAGTCACATTGCTCTCTGAGATATAGATACGCTTCGAGGTCTTCGTATTATTGCGAATATTCCAATTGTCTTGGCGCTGCCAAACCCCGTCCACTTCAACCGAAACGTCGAACGCCTTCAAGCTATCGCCTGTTTGCCAGCCGGAAAAGACATCGATCATTCCGACCGTGGTGGGCTCCGGGAAACTGAGTTCCACCCACGGCTTAGGATCGCCCTCTGCTGCCAGCCAACGCGATGCATCACTGACGACGCCATCGTTGACCTTTTCTGCCCCAGCCCCCTCTCTATGGCTACTCACAGATACAGCGGCAGTTGCAGCCAAATTTATGTCCGCGCCCAAAGCCACCGAAAAAACAAATGAATATAACAAGTATACGACTAAAATTCCTTTAGGATTTACGATACGCATACGACTGAATTTATATTAGTTTATGAAATTGAAAAGAGACGAATAGCTCAAGTCAGCTGCTAACGCACCGAAAAAAAGAGGAGACGCAGAGGAGACGCGCAATTGAATGCTCTAAGATAACAGAAATGGCCCCATTTAGTGCCAACTTTATATGCCCTGACTGACAATCAGGATATGCTTATAAGAAAAACCAACTACCTTCAACTCAGTCGCATCATTTCCACTCGATCTTGGCGACCCATTTGTCGGTGTCGACCCAGATGCTGGCATGCTCAAACTCGCGGGTAAACTCCCAGCCCTGTGGATGTACACGTGTATATTTGCCCAAAGGTTTCCCCAGCGGCTTGTGAAATTCAGGGTAGTGCTCCAACGGCCCCGTTTGCAACTTCCAGCCCCAGTTCCACTGAAAATAGGAATACGGCTGCGCACCGATCAAATAGAGCGCTAGATACAACTCCAGCTGTTCCTTCGCCCACTCGGCATATACATGATCCGTTAGACGGGGTCGAGTCTGCCCTTCCTGGATCGCTTCTAGTGGCAAGCCGCCATCGGGAGATGCCCCGAATCGATAGATGCAGATCTTCCCCGCATCCGC
>Ga0222717_10003629_pt1 | contig 11542 bp, 31 predicted proteins | sample C33_18DmetaG_FD_165053 | JGI IMG/M metagenome (GOLD analysis project Ga0222717, IMG submission 165053) | Estuarine water microbial communities from San Francisco Bay, California, United States - C33_18D | ecosystem: Environmental > Aquatic > Marine > Unclassified | place: USA: California...
TTCCATTTACCTCCTTTTTTAGATTTGTTTACTAAAAAGTCTATCCTACTTATCCACCTTTTATTCATTCGATCTTCTATTGTCCAGACTCCATTCATTTCATCTGCGTTTTCAACAAGAATCTTTTCGCCCATCTTAAATCCTAACTGCTCAAGGTCTCTGCTTACTGCAACCCACCTGTGTCCTTGTGGGTTGTCTTCATTTATTTTCTTACCACTTGCAGTAGTTAAATAATCTGCATTGCATTGCTCTGGAGTTGCGTGGTATATTGTAGCAGTAACTAAAAAACCTTGTTCTTCAAAATCGTATAAAAATAGTGCCATAATTAAAAGTATTGTTTTCATATTTCTGCCGTAAAATAAAGTTCAGACTCATCTGGGTTATTATCAAAATAATCTTTCATTTGCTTACCCATTCTATGATCAGCATATTCAGACATATCTTGACTACTTACCCCAAACTTTTTCATCTTTTCGTCATTATAGAGCCAATCATCTTTAAACATTTTGTTAACTCTGTCTACTGCTCCCGTTTCTTCAATTTCTTTTAACTCTTCTACTATTGCCTTGTAGCTGTCTTCTTTATAAACTACATAATCAATGTATCCAGATTCTTGCTCTATTGCACCAAATCTTTCTCCTGCATCACTGCCTTGTACTGCGAACATAAATTTACCATCTATGTCTCCGTTGTAATATCTACCCATAATTTCTATTTATTTATTTTTGTTAATTTATTATCTTCTCCGTGAAAATCTATTGCAAACCATATTTGTTCCATAGTCGCTTCGTTTGTTAAAGCCATTTCCAAAACTTCTTGTGCCTCTTCCTCTGTGCATTTAAAGTCCCTAAAAACATCTTCTGTACTCCATAGATTGTCAACGAAATACCCGTTATTTTTAAGAGTTTTTTTCGCCTCTTCTATTTTTCTCCAAGTATCAAATACTTCGTTTTCAATAGCATTGTGTTTGATTTTTGCTTTCGCCATAATTTTAATTTATTGATTAGCAACTAGAAAAAGAATCGAACCTTTTTTACTCGTCAGTAAGTTTTGCCTCCGTACTTAAACGTGTGGCTTATCCAAACCTAGTTGTTTTTTAATTATTTTTATTTTCTTGTGCGTATTCCCAGACTTGCGTATGTATGGCATCATCTACCCAATCCCAATAAAAATCTGTTATGTCCATTCCATTTAAACTTACCTCCAGAATTTCCATATCGTTTTCTGGAGGATTGTTATAATCTCCATCGTCCCAATAATATTCATAGTATATTTCTAATTCGTAATTATCATCAGTAACTACATAAGTTCCTTTTACCTTCATAGTTCTTCGTTTTGAATATTGTCTGCATATCTAATAGCAAAGTCATCTGTATTTGGTTTATTTACAGAAACACATTTTCCGTAGTTTCTCCACCATTCTAGTTTAGTTTCGTGTCTTGACTCTATCTCTATATTTATTTTATAAATAAGATCGAGTGCTGAGTTCCTTTCGCCTATTAATTGAGAGGTTTTTACTTTTTTTATATCCTTGTCTGTTAAATACATATCTATTGTATTAAAATATTATTTTGGTTTTCTATTGTTCCGTGTTCTGCCTCTGTTACCCATTTCCTAGCAACCTCTATACTTGGTGTGTATCGTTGTTCGTTTGGCATTTCGCCTCCATAGTAAAGGCATACTTTAAAAATTTGTGGTTTCATATTATATAGTTTTAATCTATTAATTGTATTTCGTTCATATCATACACCATTTCATCAATCATTTCATCACACCCTTGCATAATATACATAGGCAATTCATCTCTTTCGTTTAACATTTGCTCAACAGAGTACTCAATTTTTTCGTTCTGTTTTAATTCATTCAGGAAATATGTTCCCCAATATTTTTGGTCATCAAAGTCGCTGAACATATAATCCAAAAACTTTGATTTTTTTAATCTATATTTCTGTGTCATATTATATAGTTTGTTTATTCCACACGTTTAGTGTGTTGTTTATTAATGTTTCGTATTCATCAAATTTGTCGTTATAAAAATCTTGTGCTTCTTCAGAAAACACCAGAATGCTTTGTTCTTCCCAAACTCCGTGTCCGTATTCTTCTACCCAAGTGTCTGCTCCAAAATTCATTTCTGTAATCTGTGTAGCCATTTCATCTACACATTCAAGAAATTTACTATCGCTTACTAATATTTTGTTTATGACCATTGTGTTGATTTTTCATCTCCTATTGGAGATAGTTTATCGCCTACTAATTTATAATTCATAAAGTCATCTTCATACCATTCTGTGTAATATAAATATCCCGTTTGATAAGCTATAAATAGCAAGTCATCATCTGTTTCGGTATTTGATTTTGCTCTTTTTAATGCCTCTATGAATTCATTATATTCTGATTCATCTTGTAGTTTTACATCTTCATCAATATCATAAAGGATATTCTCTCTATCTTTTCTACATTCTTTTAAAGTTATTTCTAAAGTTGATGTATAAAAAGCTCCATCATACCAACACCACCCATCATTCATTCCATCTCCAGACACATTGCACTTGTGAGCAAAATATTCTGTTTCTGTTGATGGTATATTTATTACTCTGTCTCCTAATGATTCTTTCATCATTTCGTTAAATTCTTGTAGTTTCATTTTATTAAATTTTGAATTATTGATATATCTATTGTTCCGTATTGCTTGTGTACTTTGTTCAAATGTTTTCTTGCTCTGTAAAAATCTTGGTCATTCTGTGGATTTTTGTAAGTGTAAATCATTCGCCTTAAAAATGTAATTTCGTTTACTCCCATAGTTTTTAAATTTAATGCAATATAATTATTATTTAATTAATATGCAAGTTGTTTGCTAGTTGTTTTAATTGAATTCAATAAATCTGTTGTCTATTTCTTCGTATTTATCAATAAGTTCTTCTAACTGAGATTCGGTTAAATGGTGGTAATCATCATTCATATTATTGTTATTGAGATAAGTTCCCCCACCATTTCCATCATTCCAAATCTCAATATTTTCTTTGTTGGTTTTACACTGGTAGCCCGTGCCTCTGCGTGTTTCGTAGTATCTTACTGAGATAACTTTTAATTTTAAAAAATCATCTTGCGAGTTGTTCCAATTGTGGTATTCTTTGCCGTGTGTCGTTCTCATAATTTTATAGTTTAATAAATTCCAAAATTTGCGTTTGATGTGTCAATATATCCCGTTGCCATTCCTATTATAAAAAATAGAATTCCCATAACTGCCATTAAAAATAATCCCGTTGTCAATATTCTTAAAAATAATGTCAATATTTTTTCAATTACTATAATTAACTTTTTCGCCTCTTGTTTTCTTGTTGGGATCTTTACTTCTAATTCTTGATAAATGCTTTTTATTTCTTCCATAGCTTATAAATTAAATTTGATTAATAGTTTTTTAATGAATGATAGTTTTTTGTATTGTTTAGCCGTGTAAACATTTACTCGCCCTTTTCTGATGTGGGTATAAATACCCGTTTTTAATTTTGTCATAATTATATTTATTAGTTAATAAAAATCCCCCTCTTTTATTCTTTGTGCTTTGTCTTGTGCATCAAATAATAAATCCGTTAATTCATCAAGTGCATAAGTTTTGGAAACATAATCACTTCCTTTGTCGCTATCTTCCCAAGATTCAGATTTATCCCTGTAATTGTCTGCTTGTTCTTCTCTGTTGTAAATCTCTTCTTTTATATCCTCGATATAATTTTCTAGCTGAGATATAATTTTACTTAATTTTGCCATAATATTATTTTATTAAGTTTAGATTCAATTCTTTCGCTACATAGTTAATGTGCTTTTGTGTAGTTACTGACCACCAACCCAACTGAATGAGATTTTGTCCTTCAATTTTTGCTACGTTTGTGGTGTAAGAAATTACTTTGTTACCCTCAATTTTTAAATTTTGTTTATACCTTTTTAAGTTCATATTATTATTTTTAAGTTTATATTAATTTAATTTGATTAAGACTCTGATTACTCAGAGTTTCGCCTATTAAAAGCTCTTCAGTTAACCTTGAATTAGCATTAAATCTCTGTCTTCTATTGCATCTCTTAAATCATCTTCAATGCTTTCAAAAAGTTCATTTTCTGCCGTAATATGCACCCAATTAGAGCGTATATTATAATGACCTGTTGCAATGGTTTGCGTGTCGTTTATTATTACTTTAATACTTATATTATCGCAGTCAATTTGTCTACCTCTGTAAACTTTTACACCCTCCCACGTTTTAGGGTTTATTAATCCTGACTCAGTTTGAATTGTTCCGTTTTTAAATTTTAATGCGTACATAGTTTTTATTTTTAAGTTTATATTAATTTAATTTGTATACTAATTCCTCGCCTATTATGTAAGTTATCATATTAACAAGGCTTTCGGCATTATCGTATATTCTTACGGCATCATCTCCGAAATTGTCACGCTCGTAATTTTGTACAAATTCGATGCCCTCAAATACGCTTATATCGTGTTTTTTTAACCATTGCTCAGCCTGATAATATCCGATTATATAATAGTCTTGATTGAATGCTTCGTGGTGTAGTTCTTGAATATCTCTAGCCCATTTTCTGTCATTATTTTCAGTAATAAAATCGTTTAAATGTTCTTGTAACTCTGTTTTAATTGTATCTAAATTCATAATATTAATTTAAAATTTTGTGTCTCATTGACATTACAAATATAAAGTAAAATAAAAGTATTAACCTAATTATTTTGCAAGTATTTTAAAAGTATTTTATAAGTTGTTGGTATTCAGCAAGTTACAAAGCAAATTTTTTTGTTTGTAGTGATGGCACACGGGCAAAATAAACGCTTTCTTTTGTTTGTCAGCTGGTTAGCTCCAGCCGTTTAAATAGTATTTATTAAAATAGTTTTTGTTTTGGGGAATGGTTAACCCTTTTCTTTTGTGTCCGTGACAAAATAAAAAAGGGGAAAGAATAAAGAACAAAGAAACAAGAACAACGGGAAACGGTGCGAGGTGGTCGGGTGGTGTGGTGGTGTGGTCGGGTGTGGGTGGTGGTGGTGGTGTCCTATGGAAAACCTAAAAAAATCTGAGGCAAATTTTTAAAATGTGGAGGGGGGGTTGTTTTTAAAAGTCGTTTTCTTTTTGGCGTCGTGTTGCGTATATCATATATTACCCAACGCCTCTAAGCGTCTAATATTTTTTTATTATCTTTACACTATAAACATTATATTATGAAAATCAAAGGAGCAAATAAAATACCGAGCAGACCTGAAATGGCTGAATATATTTCAAATCGAAATAGACACGAGTTGTCTGGAGATTTTAATTATTATGAAACAGGGATCAGTAAAATGGTTTCTTTAAAAAATGCTAAATACAGAGCAAATAAAATTGGAATGATGGCAGATGGAATTGAATTAGCAGAACAAAAAAAGAATTTTTTTAACAGTTACAAATAACTTTCTTCCCATAGTTAATTTGTGTAAAAGGGGTTGGATTAAAAGTCTAGCCTCTTTTTTTTTGTAAGATTGGTTGATTTATGTTGATTATCAACATAACTATGTTAACGATATGTTGTCTAAAGTTCTGGTTATCAGTCTTATGTCGATTATGTTAATTTTTTCTCTTCTTTTACAGGGAAAGAAAAATATAAATAAGTATTTACTCTATATATATATAGGGAAACTTAAAACCAACATTTTTAAAATTAGCTCAACTTACTTTATTCTAATTTATTTTTTATACTTTTGACATATAATTTAATTAAATCTAATACATTATGAGTTACAGTCCAAAGGATCTTGTATTTGACCAAGAGGGTCGAGACAAATTAAAGAAAGGAATTAATGCGATTACTAATGCTGTCAAAAGCACGCTAGGTCCATTAGGTAAAACTGTTTTAATTGAGTCTCCAGAACATACTCACGGAATAACTGTTACTAAAGACGGTGTGACTGTAGCTAAATCCATTTACTTAGAGGATGCTGTAGAGAACTTAGCTGTAAAGATGATGAAAGAAGCAGCTGACCGAACTGCTAGTTCTGCTGGTGATGGAACAACAACTGCAATTGTACTTACTGAGGCAATTATTCGTAACGGAATGAATGCAATAGAGGGAGGCGAAAACATTAATACTACTGAACTTATAAGGGATATTAATGAAACTGTAAGGGGGATTATAAAAAACTTAGATAAAGTTTCTAAAAAGGTAAATTCAAAAACACTTCGTGACGTTGCTACTGTATCGGCTAATAATTCAGCTGAACTTGGTAAATTAATTTCTGATGCTTACAAGGAGCTTGGAAAGGATGGTGTATTGACAGTAGAAAATTCTCAAACTGAAGAAACGTACTATGAAATTACTAAGGGTATAAAAATAGAAAGAGGTTATACAACACAGCTCTTTGCTAATAACGAAAGAAACGATGAGTGTGTTTTAGACAATGTACATATACTAGTTACTGACACGGAGATTCAAAGTTTAATGGAGATTGAGAATATACTTAGACCAATTATTAAAGAAAAGAAAAAACTTTTGATTATAGGAAACTGTACTCAAAACGTAGTTAATACACTAGGCGCAAACAAAATTCAGAATAATTTAGCGGTATGTAATGTTATACCACCATCGTTTGGTTATAAGACCAATGAGTTATTAGCTGATATTTCGTTATCGATAGGCGCAAAGTATTTTAGTGAATCTCAAGGAGATGACTTGAGTTTACTTACAATGGATAGCTTGGGGTTTGCTGAGAAAATTATTGTTGGGAAAGATAGTACTGTTATCGTTACATCTAATGAAAAGCAAAATGAAGAGATAGGCGAAAGAATCAACCAACTGAAAGATCAGCACAAGAAGACTTCTTTAAACAAGTATGAGAAAGATTTTATATTAGAACGTATAGCGAACTTGACTGGATCTGTTGGCGTTATTTATGTAGGAGCTAACTCAGACATTGAGCAAAAAGAAAAATTTGACCGCATCGATGATGCGGTGTGTGCTGTTCGTTCAGCGTTAGAAGAAGGAATATTACCAGGAGGAGGATTAGCTTTACTAAGAGAGGCTGAGAATTTAGGTGATGGAATATCAAATGATATATTATATAATTCTTTGACTGCTCCACTTGAACAAATACTAACTAACGCAGGTGATGATGTTAAAAAAGTACGTGACTCAATATGTTCTTGTGCGTCTGCTCCAGTAAATTATGGTTATAATGTAAAGACCAAAGAGTATGGCGATATGTTTAAGATGGGAATTATTGATCCAGCTAAAGTAACAAAGAACGCACTTATAAATGCAGCAAGTGTTGCAACAACTATACTTAGTACAAACGCAATAGTAACAATGAAACGAGCATAATGAAAGCAATAGGGAAAACCATAGTAATTGAAACCATAAAAGAAAAGGAAACTACTGAGTCAGGAATACTACTTACCTCATCAGACAGCAATCAGTTTAGATATAAAAAAGGAAAGGTAATTCTTCCAGGACACGAATGCTCTGTTATCAATAAAGGTGATATTATTTTTTATGACAAAGCCGCTGGACATACTATGATGTTAAACGAAAACATATATACTATTATTCAGGAGCGTGACGTTGTTGTTGTCGAATAACATTATTCATTTCCTTAATAATTTTTCTATATACCTTGTTACTGTATTTAGTATTGTTTTTAAAGATTGGGTTTCTATATGGGCTTTCTGATATAGTCTCTTTCATATTTAATTTTTTGTATATAGAAGATACCACACGCTTACCTTTGAATCCCAACTCATAAAGTTTAGATTCGTTTCCAACTCTTTCACGCCAGATAATTATCCATTTGTCTTTAAGTAGTTTTTGAAATCTCATTTTGTCCCAGGACATAATTTCATTGAACTCTTCAAATTGTTTTCTGGTAAACAAGCCTTCGCTATATAAAAATAACATCATTTCTATATCAGCTGTTTTTAAATTATAATAAGCTCTAGCCCAATGCTTTACAACTTTCCAATATTTAAGATAGTCATTAGAAGGTTCTTTACGATCATAATTAGCTCGTAGTTTTTTACTAAAATTCATTATATTTAATTTAATTATATTTGTAAATATAAACAAAAACGAATTATGGCAGGAAGAACTAAGAAGAAAGGTAACAAGATTTGTTCAGCTGGGATAGCCTGGGCAAAACGAACTTTTGACACATATCCTTCAGCATATGCGAATATGGCTGCAAGTAAATATTGTAAAGATCCTAACTACGCTAAAGGTTCTAAAAAGAAATAAACTATACATAAGGATCATAATAAGATAAGATAATTAAAAAAACTATACAGATTGGGTGAATTAAAAAAATGGCGTGATCAAAAGTGGGTTCGTATAGGAACTGATGGCTCTATTAAAGGAGCTTGTGGAACTAGCAAAAATAAAAAAAATCCAGACAGATGTTTGCCGTTAGCCAAAGCTAAATCAATGTCAAAAGTCCAAAGAGCTAAAACTGCTCGCAAGAAAAAAGCGGCAGGAAGAAAAGGAAAGACAGTAGTTTCAAATACTAAAGCAGGAAAAGTAACTAAAAAATATACAAAATGAAAAACAAATTAAAACCTTATTTTACAGCAGCAATAAAAAGTGGAGTAAAGCCTGAAAGAAATGGATTACCTTCAGAAAAACAAATAAAAAAAAGTGTTTACGCTAGTTGCGGTAAAGGTAAATAATAATGGCAAAACCAAGAAAAGGAAAGGCTAAAGTTAAAATAACTTCAACTGGTAAAAAAGTTAGTTATGGTCAAGCTGGTAGAGCAAAAGGTGGCGGACCAAGAGTAAAGCCAGGGACATCTAAAGGCGATAGTTATTGTGCTAGAAGCTTAGGCATTAAAAGAAGACTGTCTAAGAAAAAACAAAGAGATCCTAATACTCCAAATAATTTATCTAGAAAAAGATGGAAATGCTCAGGGGCAAAGTCCCGAAAATAAGTATTTAAATTATCACTATATTTGTAGAAATAATAAATTAAGGTTATGGGTAAATTATTTGTAAAGATTGGATTATGGATGCAAGAGGTTTGGTGTAAATTTCAATGCAAATGGAATTGGATTGTTTCAAAGCTTATGTTTTCTATTTCTTCTTGTCCAAACAAATTATGTACTTGTAAAAAATAAAATTCAATGAAACAAAAATCAATAGGATTAGGAGACGATTTAGAAAAGGTATTTAAAAAAACAGGAATAAAAGCTGTTGTTGAGAAAGTTACTAAAGGGGGATGCGGATGTAAAGAAAGAAAGGATAGCCTTAATAGAATGTTTCCTTATAAAAATAGTAAATAAAATATAGATATGTCATATTCAAAAATAAATGTAAATACATTAAATGGAGTGCAGGTCACAAATAGTGATACTGTTGAAATTCCAAATACTTCTAATGAAGGGTTTTTAATTTACGTTGGAAGCACAGTTCCAATTCTTCAAGATATAACTTCTGGAGCAGGAACACCAGATCCTAGATACGTAAACATAAGAGTACTAACTATAAATAATCAAGACATTACTTTTAACAACTTTAAAGTAGGCGAATACTTACCTGTTCAGTGCAAAAAGGTTTTTGCAACAGGAACTACAGCAGGTGTTGATTGTATAGCAATGTCGTAATAATATGAACTACACTCAATCAAATTCTTGGAACTCTGAATTGTTTTTTGTGTATAATATAACCAAAAAAAAATGATGCAAGATTACAAAATATTAATGATTAATGCTGGTAGTTTCGGAATTTCAATGACAAATATAGATGTGACCCTCAAAATATTTCTTCTTTTGGTTACTATAGGATATACAGTACAAAAGTGGTATTTACTAAACAAGAATAAAAATAAATAATATTAACTCAAAATATAAAAAAATAGAGGCGCATATATATTGCGTCTTTTTTTTTCATATTATTTAAATAATATATTATTATGAGAGAGATTAAAGAAATAATTATACATTGTTCCGCTACTCCATTAGGAAAAGATTTTAGTGCAGAGGTTATAAGAGACTGGCACGTAAAGGGAAATGGATGGGATGATATAGGTTATCACTTTATTGTAAGACTAGATGGAACAATAGAGTACGGAAGAATGGTTGATAGGCAAGGAGCGCATTGCAAGGGTCATAATAAATATTCTATAGGAATTTGTTATATTGGTGGTATGGATAGAGAGATGAAAGAATGGATTGATACTAGAACGGATCAGCAAAAAATTTCACTGTTGTTATTAATAAAAACATTAAAGAAAACTAATCCTAATATTAAGGTTTTTGGTCATCAAGATTTTTCAAGTAAGCAGTGTCCAAGCTTTGATGCAAAAACAGAATACGAGAATATATGAAAAAAGTAATAGAGTGGTTCGGAGGCGGACTAGTAAAAGATTTGTTAGGCGGCTTAGATAAGTTGTTTACATCAAAAGAAGAAAAAATTAAAGCAGAAAATGTTATAAAACAAATTCTAATTGAAAAGCAATTAGAACTTCAGAAAATGCAAACAGAAATTATTGTTACTGAAGCAAAAGGCAACTGGTTGCAAAGAAGCTGGCGACCGATACTAATGTTGACGTTTGGTTTTATAGTAATTTATGTAAAATTTATTGCACCTTTATTTAATTTAACAACTCCAGAATTAGAAATAGAATTTTGGGAACTTTTAAAAATAGGTATTGGTGGATATGTTGTTGGTCGTAGTGCAGAGAAAATATCAAAAAATGTCACATTTAACAAAAAGTAACGCTAGATTTTTTTTTATTAACTTTGTAATATATAAAAAAATAGATAATGGCTAGAATAAAAACTTATTCGAACGACCTTACGGTCGTTGCAAAAGATAAGTGGATCGGATCAGATTCTCAAGCAAGGTGGGCTACAAAAAACTTTACAGCTCAATCTGTTGCTGACTTTATAAATGAAAGAGGAAATGATCTTCAGTCATTAAGGTTTAGGTATAAAAATACTCCGCCTAAAAGCCCAGGGACAATTTCTTTTGATCCTCACAGAGCAAATAATGTTCCTTTTTCTAGTATTGATTCTTGGATTTTAAGTAACTCACAATTAAAGTCTCCAGAAGATATTTCTACTTTTTATTCTTCACCATTAGTAGGTTCTGATGTTTTAGTTACTCAATGTGATGATGTAGCTCAATGGGCAATATTTGAATGGGAATCTGTAACAGCAGTTCCTAACGAAAAAACATTTTCAAACATAGACTTATTTTACAAGGTAGGTAATGGCGGCTTAATTAATGATGAAGATTATTTCATATCTTTGCTTAGTTATCAAGGTGGAGGTGATTTACACTTTACTTATGTACAAGGAGTGCCTTCTACAAGTTGGAATATACAGCATAATTTAGGAAAGTTTCCTTCTATAACAGTAATTGATAGCGCAGGAACAGTTGTAAATGGCGAATATACGTATATCGATATAAACAACGTGACATTAACATTTTCAGCACCGTTTGCTGGAACAGCATATTTAAATTAAAAAACTATGGCAATACAATATTTAAACACAGTTGATCTTAATCAGAATCAATTAAACCAGGCG
>Ga0222717_10003634_pt1 | contig 11533 bp, 6 predicted proteins | sample C33_18DmetaG_FD_165053 | JGI IMG/M metagenome (GOLD analysis project Ga0222717, IMG submission 165053) | Estuarine water microbial communities from San Francisco Bay, California, United States - C33_18D | ecosystem: Environmental > Aquatic > Marine > Unclassified | place: USA: California...
TCTACCACTGAGCTAATGGAGCATAGTCAAACTTCCTTAAAAACATTCTATTTTGTTTGTTTTATTTGCTGTTAGAAGTTTTAGTAATGGTATCTGTGGGGTTCGAACCCACGCGGCCGAAGCCAGCAGATCTTAAGTCTGCCCCCTTAGACCTCTCGGGCAAGATACCATATAGCGGTTCATGTCGGGATCGAACCGACGACCTTTCGGTTAACAGCCGAACGCTACTACCAACTGAGCTAATGAACCTTATAATATAATTTTCAGATTTCATTAAAATATTTTTTTATTTATTTTTTTGCTGTTAGAAATCATTATATTATCTAAGTCATCACTTCTTATATATATATATTTATTTATTTATAAATACTTTATTTATTTAATTAATATTACCTTTTCACTTCTTATATATAAATAATATTATATTTATAAGTGCTTTATTTATTTAATATTATTACCTTTTCACTTCTTATATATATATATATTTCTTTATTTATAAATACATTATTTATTTAATTAATATAACCTTTTCACTTCTTATATATAAGTATTATTTATATTAAATATATCAGTAAAATCAGTTTTTTTAATATAATTTATATTAAAAAATTTATTTTCATTTTTTGGTGTTTTTTCAATTATATTATTTTTAAATGTATTTATAATTTTTTGTGTTGTATTAAATGAACCTTTTACACTACAATTTTCATTATACCATTTTACACAATTTTGTGACATTATTGTCCATTGATTTTCACTACATTGTTCTATTATATTTTTAAATTCTTCTCCATTATTTACTCTAAAATAATGTACATTTTCTTCCAATTTATTATAATAAGTCATATCTACATTTTTTTCTACAATAGGTACAGTTCCTAATCCCATTAATTCTATTTCTCTATTACATTTTCCTCCGAATCCACGCAAACATAATCCAAATTTAGATTGTTTTAATAAATTTAAATATTCTTCTTGTGAGTATAAATATTCTTCGTCATGTTTATGCATCATATATAATTCTACATATTTTTCCCAATCTTCACTTCTATATTTTAATTGTATTTCATTTTCTATTTTACCTATAAATATTGAATTTATTACTCTATTTTTATAATCTAATACTTCTTTAGATAATATTTCTAAGTCTTTTGGATGTCGACCCCAAAATATCCAATTACTTCCTTTACTTCTTAATTCTTCTATTACACATGGATTTGCTAATAATATTTTATTAAATTTTACATTAATATCTTTATTTAACCAATCCAACGTAGGTCTATCATATAATAAGACATCACCTATTTTATTATACCAAACATGTTTTGTATCTTCTTCAATAATTTCACATAATCCTTCTTCTTTCCACATATATACTAATTCTCTAAATGTATCATTATTATGATTCCAATAATCATTTCTTGGCTGTTTTGGTATTATTATATATTTTTTTTCCTCTTTAGTTTTATTTAAATTTTTTTCTTCTGTATTAATTATATTATATATTTCTTCATAATTTAAGAAAAATCTTTTCAAATTATCATATAAACTTAAGCTACTTAGATTTTTACCATGTAAATTAATTGCTCTTATTAATTCCATATCACAACCCCACCTATCACAGTCATTATTATGAAAATAATAACTAAATGTTTCTTCTATATTCCAACTATTTTCTGGTAATTTGTTATTATATAAATCTAAACAAAAATCTATATTATATAAACTTGTTGTTTGACTCCACGCATATAAATTATCTTTTTTATAATCTATTGTAGAAAAGCAATATATTGTTAAACTATCATTTACTTTTATACTTTTTTTTTCTTTTTTATTTTGTGGTATATTTTCTAAACCATAAAAATTAAACCATTTTATATCATTATTTATATAAAATGTAAATATTTGATCTATATTTTTAATATTATTAATATTATCTATATTATTTAACATAAATTCATCATCATTCATAAATAATATATCTGTTATACCTTCATTTTTAAAATAGTCTAATGTATTTCTTATACTATATAAATATTCCATATTATTATATTTTAAAAACTTTAATTTATTTTTATTATATATTGAACTTATATATTCTGTTGATTTGTCTATAAATTCTTGTGGACAATTATGAAATGAAAATACTATTATATCACACTGATTTCTTAAATATTGACCCATTTTATCATATTTTTGTAATAATATTTCTGTCCATCTTTCATTACCATATGTTTGTGTAAAACTTGCTATTTTTTTTTTATTTTTTTCTTCTTTGTTTATTTCTTCGTTTTCTTCTTTGTTTATTTCTTCGTTTTCTTCTTTGTTTATTTGTTCGTTTTCTTCGTTGTTTGTTTCTTCGTTTTCTTTTTTATATTTTATATCTTTTTTGTTATTAATATGTTTCAACATAGGGTGTTTTATTTCTGTCAGTAAATCTATTATAAATTTATTATATTTCATTGTTATATTATCATTCATTTCATAAAAATGTGTATGAACACATTTTAAAGTTTTAAATTCATAATATACACTTGTTTTATCATAATTAAATGAATTTACTCTTTTATTTATATCTTCACATTGAAATAATCTCCACCAACCATAATTATAACTATCATCGAATTTAAATACTTTAAATTTTTGTTCAAAATAATCTAATGCACCTTGTTCATAATATCCTATATTTTGTTTCATTAAATTTCGCCAATAATTCAAAACTTCTTTATTTTTTATATATACAAATCCTACATTATATTTTCCAAATTTTTTTTCAGATTCTTCAAATATATTATGAGGACTTAATCCAACATCATAGTCTTTTCCTATTAATAAATCCATCTTATTTACTAATATTATATCACTATCCAAAAATAATGTTGTTTCATTATATTCTAATGCATATTCAAGTGTATCTAATTTTTTATATAAAAAATCTTTAAATATATTATTATCTTCCATTATTTTTCTAGTCATATTAGTATATTTTTCTAAATCTTCTTTTATATTTATTAGTAAATCATATTTCTCTTCTATTATTTTATTTTTAACCCAATTATCACACAAAATATATATTGGTATATCTTTATGATATAACTCAATTGATTTTAATAATAATCTTAAATCTTTATAACTATTTTTAGTACAAAAAGTACAAAATGTTTCTATTTTTTCACATAATTCTATTTCTTTTTGAACTACATATAAATGTTCATAATTTTCCGGTTGATAATTTTTATTTTCATTATACTCCTTTTCTGAATGACTTCTTGTATTATTATTTGTTATTTTATTTCTATCATTATCCATATGATAATGTATACTTAATATACTATTTACTGGATTTATTACATTATAACCCATATTTTTACACATATTATTTATTATTGTATCACACCCATTTGTTCCTAACATTATTTGTTTCATATTTTTATTTATTCTTATTGGAGATTTATATATCCATGAATCAGCACTATCTATACAAGGATCACCTAATGGGCCTTCATGTTTAAATTTTAATATATTATTAGGTCCATTAAAATTATAGTCATTTTGTAAATCATATCTAGATAATGATATAAATAAATCATTAAAATTATAATTTTTTACTGTTTCAATATTTTCATTAAAAAATATATCTAAATTTGCTATTATAACTATTTTATTTTTATGATATGTATTTGCATACGTAAATGCATCATAAAATGATAATCTTTTTTCAATAACTGTTTGTCGTACTTTTTTTCTATAACTATTATCTATTTTACTAAATATTAATTCTAAATCATATTCTTCTTCATTTAATAAATATATTTTATCTATTAATGGATTTATTATATTATTCAATAAACATATATTATTTTCCTTATGTCTATTTTCATCCTTTGCTATATAATATTGTGTTATTAATATTATCTCACTTTTATTTTCTTCATATTCTATTTTTTCAATAGGACATAAATTATTTTGTGAAAGTATTTTTGTTAAAGTATTTTTATATATTATATTATCATTTTCTTCTAAAAATGTATTTATTTTATATAACAAAAAATTATGTTTCAAATTATCATCCACCAATTTTATTGAATTTTCTAATGTAACTAAAAAATTATTAATTTTTTCTTCCATACTTTTATTTTTATAGTTTCTTTTTTTTATATAATGTAATTTATACAATTTCAAATCTACATATAGGACATTTTAGTTCTACATTTAACCAATTAGTAATACATTCACTATGAAATGTATGTCCACACGGCATTTTTTTACATTTATCTTTTTTTTCTATATTACATAAACAAATAGAGCAATCACCACAAATATTATCTATAATTTCTAATTCATCTATTTTTATTTTATTTTCTTCTTTTATTTTATATTTATTATTTACATAATCTTCTACTGATTCATTATAACTATTATCATTTACTTGCCAACCTATTAATCCTAAATAATATATTACAGAATTATATAAATTTAAATTAATTTGATTTAATAATCCTAAATGTGATTCTATTAAATAAGTATAATTTAAATATCTTAAATTTTCTAAATGTTTCATATATTCAATAACATTTTTAAAGTATGTTGGTTCATATACTATATCTAAATTATAAATTCTATTATCATTTATATTATATTTTTCAGGTATATGTAATGTATCATTTTTTATTTCTACTTTAATTACTTCTAAATGAAATTCATGTGATTTTTGTTCTTTTAATGATACTATTTTATTATGATATTCAAAATTTAATATTCTATCAATTAAATATATTTTTTTTCCATTTATAGGTAAATAATAATTTTGTAATATTTTTTTTAATTCATTATTTTTATGTAATTTCAACATTTTCTCTCTTTGTTCTTTTTTTATAACATTTACATTAATTTCATTTATTTTATTAAATTCATCTATACCAAATTCATTTTTTAATATATTATCAATTATATATTTTTTTTTTATTCTTCTATCATTATCATCTTTATATACAATATTATTAGTTCTACAAATTTCTATTAATTCTTGTTTTAATGTTTTATTAAGAAAACTAAGTCGTTGTTGAATAGTACACATTAAATTATAATTATATTAAATCAATTTTAAATTATATATTTTGATTTACTTTAAATTTATCCCACAATTCAAATATTTTGCCTAATTCTACACCATTATCAATTTGTCTTCTTACAAATATTTTATAAGGTGTATTTTCATCTATTATTTTTGGTTTTTTTTCTAAATATTTACTTTTTTCCATAAAGTATAACATTTTTTTATATGAATATTTAAATCCTTCTAATTTAGATAATTCCTTACAAAACTCTTTTACACAATCTTCTTTCTTAGTCATGTAAATTTTACATAATTACAATCAATTTTATTACATTAAGTTTATTTTTTATACTTTTTTTATTTATTTTATTATGAAACATTCTTTATCTAATTCTTTGTTTTTAGTTACCTTATTATCATCTTCAAATGAAAAACTTTTAAAATTATCATATAACAGTATTATTAATCAAACTAATCATTATTTAAATTATACTATTCTTATTGTTGTAAATACTTTAGATAACTCTTATTTTCAAAAAGTTCAACAAGAATTTGAAAATATTAATGTAGAAATTATACAAACTGAATCTAACGGTTATCCTGGTATGGGACATAATAGTCTGTTTGATATTTTTAGAAATAAAATTCAATATGATTATTTAATACCTATTGATGGTGATGATTTTTTATATCCTTTTGCTTTTTCACAATTATCAAAAGTTATTTCAAAACATAATCCTGATATTTTAGTTCTACAAGGTAATGATATACTTTCTTGGTATAATGATTCTGATTCAACAACCGATATTTATCTTAATAATTGTTTTTATTTAGTAAAACAAGATGAATACCCACAAAATAAATGGATTTTAAATAATACACAAATTAATATTAATCCTTTTACTAGTGATAGTTTTATAACACCTGTTAGAAATATTTTATGTAGTAGAAATATTTTAAATTTTAATATTAAAAACTTTTATTGTCCTAATTGTAAAGTTATTGATGATTATTTATTTTATTTACATTTTATTAACTTTTTTATTACTAAACAATTAAATGTATTTATTATAAATTCTAATCATATTTATTTATATAATGACATATCTACTTTATCAGCTCATTATAATAATACTTTAAAATATGATTATGATTTTATTAAAAGTTATAAAAATACTTTTACAAATATTATAAAACATTATGAAAATATATGGAATGTTTTAGATTTACCTTTTCTATATATTGACCCACCATATGATGATATTTATAATAATTATAAAATAGTAAAAAATAATGTACAGATTATAAATTATAATACATATTTATCACAATCTAATACTAAATATTGTATTGATTTTTGTAGTAAATTAGTTATTGAAATTTATAATACTTTTAAATATAATATTGATTATTGGTTATCTACTAATGATAATAAATATATAGTTATTGCTTATAATTTATGTGAAAAATTAATTAATAATGGTATAACTGATAGAGAAATTTTTATGTATATTTGTATTTGTACTGTTTTACTGAAAAAAAAAATTATTCCTCAATATATAGAAAATTCTAAACCATTATGTTATAATCAACCTTGTTTACTTAAATATTTATAAATTTTTTAATAAACTTTTTAATTTTGCGTTATTTTTATTTTAATTTTATTTTTTTTAAAGTATGCGTTTTAATTTTCTTATTACTTTATTATCTTCTTCTAACGAAAAACTTTTAAAATTATCATATAATACTATTATTAATCAATATAAACATAATTTAAATTATACTATTGTTATTGTTGTAAATACTTTAGATAAATCTTATTTTCAAAAAGTACAACAAGAATTTGAAAATATTAATGTTGAAATTATACAAACTGAATCTAATGGTAAACCTGGTATGGGTCATAATAGTTTATTTAAAATTTTTAAAAATAAAACTCAATATGATTATTTAATATCTATTGATGGCGATGATTTTTTATATCCATATGCTTTACATCAATTATCTAAATGTTTTGATGTTACTGAAAATCCAGATTGTGTTTGTATTTATGGAAATGATACAATTAGAGATTATCAAAGTGATTATGATATGTCTGATATATATATAACTAATCATTTTTATTTAAGAATGGGTTATAATTTACCCAAAAAATTTTCTGATTCTAATATGTTATTTAATATTTTTAATTATAATATTAATAAAAAACAAGTTCAAACTATTATTAGATTTATAATGTGTAGTAGAAACTTTATTAATAAAAATACTTTTGATTTATATTGTGAAAAATCACATATTTTAGATGATTATAAATTTTATTTAAATTATTTAGATAATGTTTTAAATAAATCAATTAATGGTTTAATTATTAATAGTGATCATATATATTTATATAATAATATTAATCATAATTCAATATCAAAAGTAAATCATAATAAATTTTCAATTGATTATAATATTATAGAAAATTATAAAAATGATTTTATGCATTTACTAGATAAATTAGGTAATAATTGGGATTTAAGTAATTTTAAATATGTAAATTTATTACCTGTATTTAATGAAACTTTTGATATTATAGATAATTCTGATAATACTTTTAATATAAATAAAGAAGATATTATAACAAAAAAAAATTATACTTATATTATTGATTTTGTTACAGATTTAGTATTAAAATATTATAATATATGTATTAATAATATTGAGAATTTTTTATTTGATACAAATAGTACAAATATAGACAAACAAAAAGCCTTAGATTTATGTATATTTTTAACAAATAACAAAATACATGATAGAAAACTTTATATTTATACAGCTATTTGTTATTTTTATACAAATAATATTGAAAATACTTTATATTTTATTGAAAAATCAGATTATATGATACATAAATTTCCTATTTTAATAGATTTTTATAATAAAAATAAAAAAAAATAAGTTTTTATATATTTTTAGTGATATTATCTATTTTTGGCTTAATTGTTTTAATCTTGTTCATCGTCACTTTCTTCATTTTGTTCATTGTCAGTTTCTTCAGCTTGTTCATCTTCATTGTTTTCATCTTGTTCATCTTCACTTTCTTCATCTTGTTCATCTTCACTTTCTTCATCGTCAGTTTCTTCAGCTTGTTCAACGTCAGTTTCATTGTCTTCATCTTGTTCATTGTCAGTTTCACTTTCTTCTTTTTCTGCTTCTTCAGTATGTTTATACCAAGAAGGTAAATTAGTCATCGACGTATATTCAAACATTGAATGCATAGTTTCTACATTATTAGTATTCCAATTTTCTAAGTCTTGATCAAATTTGTCAGCATAAGCAAACATTCCGTCCATGTTTTCTACATTATTTGTAGTAAAATTATCTAATGGTTGATTAAATTCGTATGCTTCGTCAAACATCCATGCCATATTTCTTACATTACGTGTATCAAAATGGTCTAATGGTTGATTAAATTTATCTGCAAAAGAAAACATTTTTTCCATAGTTCTTACATTACTAGTATTCAAGTTTGATACACTAGAATTAAATGATAAGGCATTCTTAAACATACTACTCATATTTTCTACATTATTTGTAGTAAAATGATTTAACGGTTGATTAAAATCTATTGTACTCATAAACATTGACCTCATATCTATTAAATTATCAGTATTAGTAAAATTTAATGGTTTATTAAATATGTGAGCACCTGCAAACATTGAATCCATAGTTTTTACAGCACTAGTATCCCAATTTAATTCTTGATTAAATAACCGTGCATTCTTAAACATACCTTCCATACTTATTACATTACGTGTATTGAAATTGTCTAGTGGTTGATTAAATGAACGTGCGTTATCAAACATGCGGCTCATATCTTGTACATTATGTGTAGTAAATTTGTCTAGTGGTTGATTAAATTTTTTAGCACCTGCGAACATACCAGAACAATCTAATAAACTATTAGTATTAGTAAAATTTAATTCTTCATTAAAATTTTTTGCATTCTCAAACATAAAAACCATAGTTTTTACAGCACTAGTATTCCAATTTAGTGGTTGATTAAATGATGTAGCATTTTGAAACATTAAACTCATATCTTCTACATTACGTGTATCCCAATTTAAAGGTTGATTAAATAATCTTGTAGACCTAAACATACCCCTCATATTCTTTACAGCACTAGTATCCCAATTTGAAATATCTTCATTAAATAATATTCCAACATCATCATGTATAGTTCTCCTTATATCTCCGTCATTATCTAAGTAGAAAAGATTCGACATATCAGTTATTTCAGAAGTATTCCAATTACTAATTGGACCATATATGTCTATAATAATTGTTTTTTCTACATAATCATTAGAGTTATCACTTAAATATTTATCAACAATAATTCTAAATGTATTATTAGGAATTGGTTTAAATCCTTCATCTGTCATATATAACTCAACTATACCTTCAAAATCATAATCATTTATTAATAAATCTTCTAATTTATTATCATCTTCTAATTTTATTTCTTCACTATTTTCATTTATATAAGCTAATGAAATTTGTGTAGCTTTATGTAAATCCCACTTATGTTTTACAATTTCTCGTAAACTTACTATAGTCATATCAGGTTCATAACATATATTAAATTGTTTTCCACTTATATCAGATACTTTAAAAATATTATATATCTCACCGTCATCTTGTTCTTTTAGTAATTTATTTTCTTCATTTAATAACTTATTTTGTTCTTTTAATTTTTCATTATGTTCTTTTAATATTTTATTTTCTTCTTCTAATTCTTTCAATAATTCATTCTCTTTTTTTATTTTAAAAGCATTTATAAGTTTTTGTAATTTTTCTTCATTATTAGAGTTCATACCAGCTTTTAAATATTTACTTTTGTATTTGATATATTTATTATAATAACTATTCATATATATATAAACTTTTTTTTTTTTTTTTTTATTTTAATCAAATATAGAACTAGGATTTATTTTATATTTATTTTTTATAAAACTTATTTGTGATTCTAAATGTAATTCTAATTGCTGAGGATTAGTTTTATATATAGTTATTACATTTACACATAATTCAATTATTTTATTTATATAATTTATATCTATATTTTCATAATATGGATGGTCCGTTTCATTTTTTATTTCCATATCTACAAAAGCACCATATATATCTCCTACTTCTTTTAATGCACCTATATTACTTGATATAACATAACAACCACAAGACATCGCTTCAATCATAGTATTACAAAAAGTTTCACATACAAATGTAGGGTATATAAATAATAAACTTTCATTTAACATATTTTTTAAAGTTATTTGATCCACAGAACCATAATATATTACACCGTCCATAGCACATAAATCTTTATATAAATTTTTCTCTGTTTCTCCATCTTCAATATCATATAAATCTAATGAAGAACATATTTTTAAAGTTATATTTGGATATAATTCTCTTAATTTTGGAAATATATGTATAAAACATTCTAAACCTCTTTGAGGATTTGAACAATATATTATAGATAATTCTTTATTTTTTAGTAAAGGTTTTTCTATATTATTATAATTATAAATAGGTGATAAACTATTATATAATATTGATACTTTATTATTATTTATTTTACAATACTTTTCATATGTTTCTTTTTGATTATTACTTACAAATATTAATTTATCATAATTATTATAATAATCTTGATTTATTTTCATATTAAAATGTGAATATACACATATATGTTCATACATATATAAAAGTATATTTGTATGTAAAAAACTTTTAATTTTTGTTCCAATCTCAATATTATTATAAATTAATATTTTCGGATTTATATTATTTATATATGTTACCATACTTTCAAATGTATCATATTTTATTGTATAAATATTATTACATAATACTATATCATTACTTTTTTTTTTATTTAAAATTATTACATTATATTTTTCTGTTAATTTTAAAGCTAAATTTATATAACATATTTGAGTTCCACCTAATCCTTTTATATATGGTGTATATGGCGTATAATCTATATCCATTATATCTAAAAAAACTAAAATAGGTTTTGTTTCATCTATAATTATTTCATTAGAATTTATTATTTTATAAGGTAATTTGTTAATATTTTTACATATTATATTGTAATAATAATATAATTCATAATTATACTTTTTATTTTCTAATAAATATGTTATTTGTATTAATGCACTAATATATTGTTTATTTATAAAATAATGTTTGTAATCATACTTTAAAATATTTGAATTTTTATTTTGTAAAAGTAATATAATATCATCTGCTATAAAATTAATACAATTACATACTTTTAAAAAATATTGTAAAATATCATTTGTATATACATCATTTATTATAAAATTTTCTAATAGCAAATATAATTTTTTTTTAGAAGATTCATTTAATATATCTATTTTATTTATTTGTAAATTTATAAAATTTAAAGTACTTTCAAATATTTTA
>Ga0222717_10003639_pt1 | contig 11517 bp, 9 predicted proteins | sample C33_18DmetaG_FD_165053 | JGI IMG/M metagenome (GOLD analysis project Ga0222717, IMG submission 165053) | Estuarine water microbial communities from San Francisco Bay, California, United States - C33_18D | ecosystem: Environmental > Aquatic > Marine > Unclassified | place: USA: California...
GGCTGAAACGAGTCGCTGATTCTCTGGTAGATGCTGCAAGAAAGCTGGAGCGTGCGTACGCACCAGATGGTGCGACGCCCGTCTCCGATCTTACGCGGTTCCTGAGCGAGGTAGAGCAGAGCGACGGCGTGGAGTCCGCGTGGAAGCTGCTCTGCTGTGAGGGGTCTGTGGCCCCTGTGACGCTCGTGCTCCGTTCGATGGCCGAGGATATGGAACAGATCGCAGAGGCCGTCAGGGCCGGCGACAGGGCCTCCTTCGTGAAGCTGTGCAACAGGTACGCGATCACCTGCTACCACGTTCTCGAATCGCTTCAGCCAGAGCTTGAAGACAGAGCCTCCGAAGGCTAGGATCATTCCCGGACTGCGTGCTCACGCACGCGAGAGGGACTGGTTCTCCCCCTCGGGGGTCCCCCCTGTTCTCCTTCGGGAGGGCAGGGGTTTTTTTTCGGATTTGTGATTGCAAGCCCTTGTGCTGGTAGCAGGGCGTGCTATGATCCCCCTGTCGAAGGGCATTCCGCTCTTCCCAACGGAGAACCACCGATGAAGAATTTCGCAGTCAGCCTCGGAACCTCGACGCCTCGCACCATGCGAGTCCCGATCACCAGCGGCACAGGCGTGGTCAAGTCCCACGTCACCCTCGTCGCTTGGAGTAATCCCAAGCTCCGCCCGACTCACAACGGGACCACCCTCTTCAAGTACCAGCGTGGCGTCGACGCCGCCGGCAAGGTCTACGAGACCAAGTCGCACGGCAAGGGGTGGCGTCCGATCGCAGCCTGAAAAACTTCGGCCGGCTCGGTCAGCTCGACCGAGTCGGCCTGTTCCACTTTCGAACCAACACCCCAAGCCCGGAGAACCACCATGAAGAACACCAGATTCACCGTAGAGTCCGAGACCCACATCGCAATCTTTGAGGTTGCGGACGCCTACCGCGAGGGCCACGACAACCTCGAACAAGTCCGCAAGCGATCCGCATACTGGATGCCCGTCACGAAGGACGGCGTTTCAAACCACGAGGCATGCAGAAAGCGGCAAAGCGAACTGATCGATCAGTTCGGATTCGGGATCTACTACGATCACGTAACGCTCAAAAACGGAACGGAAGAGGAGAGGTACTACTTTCACACCAACCCCGGCAACAGCGATGCAGTTCTGATGAGCCTCGCGAAGAAGGAGAGTGCCTGATGAAAGTCATTCATTCAACTTCGACAGGGAAGCGATACGCCACGAGATCCACCCAGAAGAAAAACCGATCCAAGGCGAAGGCCACTCCGCGACCCGGAGTCAAGAGGAGGAAGCGATGAAGACCAAGACGTTCAAGGACTTCTGCGACCTGATCGAAGAGCGAGGCTACGAGGTTCGCGTCAGGTACGTGGGAGTCGAGACCAAGTCCGAGTCGTTGATGAAGACGTGCAGAGATCAGGAGATCTCCAGCCTCGACATCCGCGACGGAGAGAACTACATCGGTTGGTTGATCGCCAACCCGCACGGAGACTCGCCGAGCTGGGTGCTCGACCACGGCGAGAACCCCGACATGAACTTGTTGATCGAACCTTTTTTGGAGGAACATTGATGGGATTCAGAGACACCGCGAGCACCCACCTGATCAGGAACCCGAAGACCGTTCACGCGTTCATCATGATGTTCGAGGAGGCCGGCCTCACCGGGATCACTTGGAGCCTCAACGCCGAGCACGGAACCGGCGAGTACTACGCGTCGATCAACATCCCGACGGAAGGCGTTCCGCTTCCCGTGCAGAACGCGTTCTTCAAAGAGACGCGATGGCGAGCAGACCGCTCGCGAAAGAACATGGAAATCATTACAATCGAAGCCGCGGTGCGAATCATTCGCGCCCTTGACACCCCAACCTCGGAGAACCACCGATGAAGAATCTCGAAGATCACACCAAAGCAGAGAACGTCGCACGCCTTGTCTACACACAGCTGTGCAGCTGGTACGAGGGCCTCAAGACCTACCGTCGATTCGAAGACGGGCCTAGCAACGGCCCCGTGCAACTCCTCACCAGCGGCGGCCCTCCCCGCATTCAGGCCGGATCCGGAAAGTACTTGTCTGAATTCAAAATCGAATTCTTCGGAGACAACGTACGCATCACGGAGCTTGCGCAGAACAAGAACGTCTTTGTTTCTGGATACTCCGAGGCCGCGACCATCACCCTCATCTCAGAAGCAATCGTCTGTCACGATTTCACGCAGTGCCTTGCGAACGCTTACGAGAAAGTTGCACACGAGATTCGTCGCACCGGCGAAACGCCTCCGGCTACGAGAGCAAGAGCGGCCGTCACCGCAATGCAAGTCCTTCGGAATGTGCAATCCGACTGGCTCATGCAGAACCTGTATCTTGAATACATCGAAGTCGAGAACAATCAGGATGATGCGACTGGCGTCCTCGCGAAGATCACCGGAGCGTTCGAGCAACTGAGGCTTGAGGTTTCCGATCGAGACGCGGAAGAAGAAGAAGACCGCCGTCGCGAATGGGCGGAGGGTCGAGGATGAAACAGTCGGAAGAAACTAATCTCGGGCCTCGACCGCAGTGCGACTGCGGCCGGGGGCCGCAAGAAGACGAAGGCATGTGTATCGATTGCATTCAGGAAAGAGAGGCCGACATTGTCTAGTGCAAACATGATGAGAACCGCAGTGCTCAGCAGCCTGCGGAACCAACGAAAGAGCCGGTACTGGCTGGCGAACAAACTCGCTGCGAACGGCGTCTGTGGAACCGACGCGGTCTACCGCTGGCTCCGCGGATCAAACGACACCACGACGGCAGTCGCGCACGCCGCGATGAAAGAGCTCAAGTGTTCCGTGGTTCCTGAGCAGGTGTAAAGAAAAACGATTCGGACTCCCGGTACTCGGGGTCCAGATGAAACACGAAGCCGTCGAGCTCATCTAGCTCGACGGCTTTTCTTACCCATCGACGATTGTCTCGGTCCCACCTGAGTCCGCGATCCGCGGCCCACTGGTATCTGACTCGCGAGTACAGACGCGTGTACAGGAACGTCCCGATCGTCCCCAGCTTCGGGTCGAATTTCTCGTCGACCAGATCGACCGCGGATATGTACGCAGCGGAAGCCACGTCATCAGGAGACCAGCCATCGAAATATCCGCGGACGTGCATTCGCATCGACCACGCCAGAACGAGGCGATAGTTCTTGCGAACAAGCTCTTCGGATTCCGCCGGCGTCGACTGACGCGTCCGCTTCGGGGATCGCATTAGCTTTCCCCGCTTCTCAACATCTCCAAATACTCGTCGACCGACTTGGCCGGCGTCATCGCGTCGACCGCCTTGCCCCGGTCTCGCTCTTCCTCGCGAACTGCGTACCACCTGCCACCGAGCCTCTTCATCGTGTTGAGAACGATTCTCTCCTGATCCTCGCGGGGCAAGCTGGTGAAGTGCTCGATGATCGCGTCGAGCACCTCCGACCTGTTCGCGTTCAGAGACACGGAGAGGCTCGCCACGGCGTCCGACAGGTGGCAGGCTACCCTGACCACCTTGGAGGGCCGGCCGTACGTCACAGGTCGCCTCCGGCGTCGACGTACGCCTTGATCAGGCTCTTCATCGTTTCCGCGATCTGATCCTTCACTCGGATCAGCTGATCAGAAGCACGAGCTCGCTCGGTTCCTCTGGAAAGCGAGCGAATCTTGTCGGTCAGATCACGCTCCTTCGACTTCAGTTTCCGCAGCCGGCTTTCGACCGACTTCGCCTTCGCTTGCATCTTCGGACTGCCGTCGACGGTGTCCCGAACAGCCTTGGCCATTGAAGGCTGTTCGCCCTCGTACGTCTTCATCCTGACCTTGGCACTCCGAACGCGATCCCTCACCTCGTAGTAGAAGGTCGGGTACGGATTGTCCGGCCCCTTGCCGATGAACTTTCGCAGGCCGGGTACACCCTTCGCGTCGGGGAGGTCGTCGCCGAACACCGCCGACTTGTAGAGGTCGATGCCAAGAACCGCAAGCCGCTCGATGTTTCGAAGGGACGATCCTCCGAATGTGCCGGCGAGGTACTCCCACACCTGAGGTTGCATGTCGATCGCGCCGCGGACGGCAATGTCTCCCCCGGTCAGGTGATTGATCAACTTCGCGGTGCTGTTCCAATCAATCCCGTATCGCTCTCCCGCAGATCCGATCTCCGATCGGACGGCGCCGCCGGTCTGAAGAGGCTGGTCCCCGTAGTAAACGGGACGCCCCGTCCAACTGCGGTTCGCGATGATATCGATCGCCGCGTCTCCCATGTCTGGCAACAACGCACGCATCAATCCGTGAGCAGAATTCATCGGAGTTCCCGACACCGGGTTGAAAGCAGTCGCGTAGGAATTCGCAACCTCGCCAGCGATATCGAGCGGATTCTTCACGCCGTACGCAACTTCGACCATTCCGAACCCAAGCTGCACCGGGATCTCTAGCCCGTACTGAAGTGGGATCTTGCTGTACTTAATCTTTCCGTTTTCGTCTCGACCCCAAGGGATGATGATGTTCCGTCGACGCTCGTACTCTGGGATCTGTTCGAGGTAATCAGGGACGCCGCTCTCGTCTTCGTCTTCTCCGCCGATTGCCATCATGGCGAAGGCCGACAACGTACCCATTGCGGTGAGGCCACCGAACACTGCACGAGCCGGCCCCTTCCCTGTGTACAGGCCCTTCATGGTCTGCTGGTAGTTGCGGACGTTGCCCTGCACCGTTGCATTGAAGAACGCGAACACTGAGCTGAGCGGCCCGCCGAACGAGCCCTTCTTCGAGAAGTCCACCGTCAGGTTTCGAGCCATGACGCCGGCCTCTTCAGCCGACATTCCGTTCTCCCGGAGCGTCACGTAATAGCTGAACCGCCACATGTTGTCGCCGAGGTCATTCAGAACCGAGTACGTCTCGACGAACATACGGTGCATCAGGGCGGCGCCCTCGCGGACATTCGTCTCAGGTCCGGACTTGCTCAGCCGTTCCATTGCCGTGATCGTCTTGTCGACAGTCAAAGAATTGAACCACTGCTGCTTCGCCCCTACATCCCGAAACTCCTGCCACTCCTTCGCAAGAGGACCGATCGCCTCGTTTTCTTCAGTGACATCAGCTTCGAGGTCAGGACGAACCCTTGCCCTCCACTCGCTCCTCGCGATCGTCTTCATCACCGCAGGCATTCGCTTCATCATCTGCTTCCGCATCTGATTCGGATTCATCAGACCCTGCTCTGAAGCTGCGATCATTGCGGTCTCTCCATCTAGGAGAGGCTGCCTGATCGTGAAGTCAATCGACATCCACTGCGTCGACGTGAACCGAAGCATGCTCGTGAAGATTCGGGCTGGAGAGAAGAGGAGATACACCACGGCGGAATTCCGGCTCATGTCTTGGCCGGCGTCGAGCTTCTTGATCAGCAGCTCGTCGTTGATCTTCAGGTAGATCGTTTCGCCACGCTCGTACAGCACGCCGTCGATCTCTCGGGTCTCTTCGATTCGAACCGGGATCATCGTCTGCGGGTCTGGTTCCATCTTCTTCACCACGACCCTGTCCTTCTGCCCCTCCTCCTTGTGCATCACTCGCTTCTCAAGATCCTTCGTGGTCACGATACTGATGTGCGGGGTCGGGAACTTCTCGGCCATCCGGAGTAGACGATTGGCGATACGGCTTGTGATCGCTTCGTTTTGTGTCATCACGCGATCAACAAACAACGCCGGCGCCGCACCTCGCACGATCGCCTTCACGGTGACTTCTGATTCCGGCCGGCCGAGAGAGTACTTGAGCTTGTCACGTCGACCAGTCGCAATGTCGATCACCGTGCCGACGCCGGAGCTTCCCTTCGAACGGCGGATCTTGTCCATCGCCGCGTCGACCGGGTCAGTGATGAACGTGCCGCCCTCGCTGCCAGTGACGTTCATGGGGACGTAGTACTTGTAGCGAGTCGTGATCCTGTCGAAGTCCTCGTTGGTGATCAGGCCAGCGTACTTCGCAATCTTCGCGGTCTCGAACGAGATCTCTTGGAAGTCAACGCAGATCTCTTCGATCTCTGCCGCCTTGGGGTCTGCCGCGTGCTCTTCAAGGAGTCTGTTGGCGGTCTCATCAGAGATGCCGCAGTTCAGCTTGCTGAGTTCTTCCTTCGCTTCGGCGCGAACCGAATTGACTTCTCGAATCCGAGCGTTTCGTTCGAGCGCATGGCTTGCTGCCATGAAGCGTCCGATCTGCTCGTTGTTGATGCCGGCAGACTTCATTCGCTTCTTGATGCGATTCATCGTCCTCGTGCTGAACTGCCGTGCCTGTTCGGCGGACTGGCCGGGAGCAAGCCGAATCAGCTGCATCGGATCTTGCTTCTCTGCGATCCTGCTTCCCTTGACTTCTTGGATTCGGCGGATGGTTTCGGTGATCGGATACCACTCGTCTTGGAACATTTCAATCGTATGAGACCTGATGAAACGCCCGAACGCTCTCGCGTTGTGTCCGATCCCAATGCCGCCCTCGTCCTTGAGCTCTTCACCCCACGACTTGATCGGCTTTTCGATTCCCGAGTAGTCGCGACGCATGTATTCAAGCATCGTCTCGTCGGCGTCGGTCGGCTCCTCGTTCATGAACATCTGGAGCGGGCTTCTTGAATCTTCGATCTGGGATCGGATGTTGTCAGACAGCGAGTCCATGTGGTCGAGTGCGATCAGCCGCTCAACAGCGGCGATCGCAACGTCACCGGGATTCGTGTTCGCGTTGTACGGGTACTCCACGATCACCTGACGCTTGCCGTCTACCATTGCCGCGACCGCAAGCATTCCATTCTTTCCTTCGACTTCGAAATCGCCGGCCAGAGCAAGCGATGAACGAACTAGGGCTGGCACCTCGGCCGAGAGCTGGTCCCGGCCTTCCCTGCTAAGGGACAGCGTTCTCGGGTCCTCGGCTCGTTCGGGAAGGACGGTAACCAGACCGGACTTGGACTTCTTCGAGCCACGCTGCGGGCGTACCGGAGCGAGCAATTCGGCCTGAGTAGGACGCCTTCTCAGGTTGCGAGTTCTTCCGTCTTCGGTTTCAACCTGTTCGTACTTGTTGAAGTTTCCGCGAACGAACATGTCCACCGGGAACTTCACGCCCCACTCAACGCGGTGCATGGCTTGGGCTCGATGCCGGCCCTCGTGTCCTGTGATCTCCCAGTACCCGTTCTTCTCATCCCACTCGACGTTCAGGAACGGAGGAGATACAGGCTCACCGTTGCGAAGCTTCTGTTCGATCGCGTCGGTCCTCTCGTCCTCTTCGACCGGAGGGACCATCGCTAGGAATTCCTTTGCCGTCATCATCTTCGTCATGAAGTACGACGCATCAGATTGATCTGGGACGGCGCCCATTCCGATCTCGCGGTCGAGCACGATCGTCTCTCGACGCTGCATGTCGATGAGAGGGCTGGACAGTGTCGGGCCAGCATCACTGGTAACGATCGACGACTTGATCTGCTCCGGATCGAACACGACGTACACGTCGCCAACTGCTCCGGTTCGGCTTCTCACGATGATGCCGTCGTAGCCGGCCTCACGCATGAGGTCGTTCATCTGTTCAGATTTCTCTTGAACTCCAAACACCTTTTCGTTCTTCGCAATTCGATCTTTGAACTCGGGGTGGTTCCGTGCGAATTCCGCACTGATGTTCAGGCGGTTGGCCGATTCGGTGATCAGTGGATTCTTCATCCGCAAGTAGACCGGGAAAGTCCTGCCGCCCTTGGCCTTCTTTTCGGCTCCAGAGTAAATGTCTGCGACCTCAGGGTCCTCTGTGAAGTACGCACCTACCCCAAGCATCCTCGCGGTTTTCGTACGGAACTTGGTGAAGTCCTCGGTGGTGACAGGAACAGCACGCATCTCTTCGTCGGTTACTGCCGTGCCAGCGCGGTGGTGCTTCGTCCCGTGGTAGACAACCTTCGGAGATCCGTCGGCGTTCGTGACCTTCGACTCGCCGAACCACTCGCGAAACTCCACGGTCGAAACCTCTTGCCGACGTTGCATGTCGATCTCGGGCCGGCCAGTCGGCTTCTCGTTGAAGATGCCCTTGATCTGGTTCGGGTCGAACGGGATTGCGTACCGCTCATTCGGCCGGCTCGGCCTCGGTGCGATGACCACCACGCCGTCGTGACCCACGTCCTTCATGGCGTTCTGCATTGCCATGTTGAACTGTCGCTCAGCAACGGCAGACTCGTTGTCTGGATCGTTGAAGGTGTCGATTGAAATCAGAGACGTGAGAGTCTCTCGAATCGACGAGGTATCGTAGTCAGGGTGCTTGTCTTCGAACGCCTTGAGCAGAAAAGTCTGTGCTCTTCCGCTTCTTGACCTTGCACCAATCCGTTCGAGGAACTTCTCGTCTGAACGGTCAAACACGAACGGCTTCTCGATCCGGATGTATGCGGGTATGACCCGCTGGCCCGCTTCGGCGCCGGAGTACGCATACTTCGCGTAGTTGTTCGCTGTGGTCGGATCGTCCGTGAAGTACGCTCCGGCTCCGTAGACGGTCGCACCCTGTCGGCCCTTCACGTCGAACACGTTGAAATCTTCAGGCGATCCCGTGCCGTGATAGAAGACGGCAGGCATTCCTTCGGCGTCCGTGAGAACGCTGTTGCCGAACCACGCCTTGAACTGCGGCGAGGTCGGGTCCGACTCCCGTCGCTGGAACTCGATGCCGATGTTCTCGACCGTCTCTCGAACAGACTCAACAGCCTCCGCTACTTCTCGGTGGAATCGTTCGTTGCGCGACTTGATCCCTTGAATTGCATGGTGGACGCGGAATGCTCGGGACTTCCCAATAGCCGTCGCCAGCGTTCGAGGTACTGCTCCCTTGATATTCCCAACCGAGCGGCGCAAACTTCTTCGTGCTTCGAGGCCGCGGCGGAGCGCGTCCTCAGTAAGGCGTCCGACTTCTTCTGCCTCTCGTGCAGAGAGGGATCTCCTCCACTCTGAATTCTCCTTGATGTCGGCATCAACCATCTCCTTGAGTATTTTTTCGCCGTTGTAGTTGCCGTCTTCGGCCGTGTCACCCTGAATCAAATTCGTTTCGCAAACTGTCCGGACGTATCCAAGCTCGATTCCAAGATCAGATTCGAGCTCCGAGACAAACGACGGGTCAACAACGTCATTGACCACGGTGATCATAGTCCCCGTCGCGGTCACTTGCATGTTCCAGAAAACAAACTCTCGACCGTTCGGGTTCTCTTCCACGTATCGGTTCAGGCGGCCGAGCTTGTCAGCGCTCAACTCAACGCCCGCGGTACTGAGTAGCGTCGCATAAACCTGCCGCTCTCCGAAAGCAGGCGAGTCGATGTCCGCCGGCGGCGGCAACGGCCGAGACATCCCGATCGACTTCTCGCCGAGCGCGTAGCCAAGCAGTGACATGAACACATCCTGCTGTTCGAAGTTCATGCCGTACATGTTCAAGCGAAGGTTCGGAGTGATCACGCCTTCGAAGTAACCGCCGACGCCCGAGCCGGACTTCCTCAGGCCCCAGTTGCTGTTGAAGATCTTGACGCCGCTCTTCGTGGGCAGCGTGACCTTGCCAGTTTTCTCGTCCACCTTGAACTCTGGGGTCTGCCCTCCGACGACGATGGTGTCCCGGGTGGTATCAAACCCAGCGGTGGAGTTGGGATTGACTCCGGTAGTCTCCGATCTGGCCGCGAATTGTGCTTCCAAGGCGTCGATCATTTCAGGGTCGGCGCCGCTCGCTCGCATTCGAGCAATCTTCAGCATCTCGTCCTTGGTCGCCTTCGTCATTGGCCCCGGGAGAAGAGCCGCGTACAGGCCATCCATGTACCCGTTCGTCTTCGTGCTTTTCAGAGTCGCTTCTTCGCCGGTCAGGAATTTGGCGTTCTGTGTTCTGCTGTAGTAAACGTCACCCTTCTGTGCGTTGCCTGCAAGGAAGGCCAGCATTCTGTTGATGACCTCGTAGACCGCGTACCTAGCCTTGAGCAGCTCCTCCCGCTCGGAACTGGTCAGCGGGGCTTCGCCTGAATCGTCGGCCTTGAGAGCCGCGTCAATCGCCCGACGAAGAGATCGCTCGCTGCCCTTGTCGTTCGTAGGCCCGCCGACTTCGAGACTGATGGCCGCGGCTTCCTTTGCCTCGACCGAAGGCTGAAGGATCTTGGAGAAGTCATCTTCCGTTGCTGCCACGTTGAGGTCGATGCCCTTCGTGCCGTCATCCAAAGTGATCACGGACTCGGAGCCATTCAACTCAAGCAAACCGATGGCACTGTCCATCGCCTCATCGAACGTACCGCTGTCCGAAAGATGAGACCAAGGGTACGCCTGAAGCTGCCACGGCGTCCAAGGCGTGAGCAGTGATTCGTCAGCCAAGGTCGCGTTTCTATCAGCGGCTCGCTCGGACGCGTCCGCAAACTCTTGAGATTCGCGGACCCTTCGGTTCACCTCTTCCGCAAGCCTTGCGTTGTAGATCGCCGTGTACAGGTACGCGTACGGGTTGTTGAATGCGGCGTTGTCCCCACCGATCTTGCCGGTCTTCGTGTTGTACTTCCGCATCCCGAACATATACGCGACCCAGATGTCGTTAGTCGACAGCGGTATGTCCGTGATTTCTCCTGCCAAGAACGACATCGTGTCGCCAAACGACGACGCCTTGTACGAGTTCGATCGTTCGTATTCTCCTGCGATTGCCGTCCGAGTCAGGTCGGGGGTCGGGAGAGAAACGAAGCTGTATCCCTTGGATTCGTAATCCGCAGCAATTGAGTATGCCCGGAAGAAGTTGTCCTGCACGGGAGTCAAGGGGCTCGTGGCAGAGAGCAGGTCTGAAATCTTCCGAATGCTGTTCGTGGAAGAGAAGACCGTCCTGCTTCGGATCGCGTCGCCGCTCGCCTCGTACCAGAACCTCTTGTCTTCACGGAGAGACTCGTCCGCGAACGAAGCGTTCAGCATGTCCGCGTCCATGATCGGGAACGAGTCAGAGACGTTGTCGCTCATGCGAACATCAGTCAGCGAGTTGTCCCCCTTGAACTCTTCGACAAACGCTCGGCTCGCACTTTCGAGAGCGAGGGGCGACGAAGAACGCATGTCCTCGATCGCTTGATCTCGGATCTTCTCCATGTCTTCTTGAGTGAACGTCCCCACCGGGTAGACCACCCGCACGCCGCGTAGGGATCGGTCGTGAGCGACCGTCCCCAACGCGAGCGACGGCTCTTGGCCCGGCTCGTACGGCAAGGGTACGCCACCGGCACGGAGGTCCGCAGAAACGAAGTCCCTGAGATCCTCGGTGACCACCGCATCCTTCGACCCAACTCCACCAAGATGCTTGCCTCGCTCTTGGTACTCAATCTCTGGCCGGCCGGGCCAGTCCTCGACATCAAGGCCCTTCTCGGCTGTAACCCACGAGGGGAACTTGACAATCTTCTGCTCGGAGTACGGTCGATCCTTCGGGTGGACGAAGTCAGGATCACTGAGCTCAGGAAGCGTGCCGTCTTCACGACGAAGATGCGGGCCGTAGTTGACCCAAGAGTTCTGGCCTCGGGTCTCGCTCGTCATTGCGGCGCGGGCCGCCGGCGTAAACATTTGAACGTGCTGCCT
>Ga0222717_10003642_pt1 | contig 11513 bp, 11 predicted proteins | sample C33_18DmetaG_FD_165053 | JGI IMG/M metagenome (GOLD analysis project Ga0222717, IMG submission 165053) | Estuarine water microbial communities from San Francisco Bay, California, United States - C33_18D | ecosystem: Environmental > Aquatic > Marine > Unclassified | place: USA: California...
GTATTAACAATCACACGCATGAAGAACTTGGCTTTAGTGGATGGTAAACCTTCCTCCCGAGCCAGTTGTATCAATCGAAGCTTTAAATTTGACCACTTCTCAGGGCTCACCGCCTCTTCACCAGCCTGTACTCTTGTGTCTTGTTCAGCCTTTAATGTGTTATAAATGGCTACAGCCACACGATTGATACGTTGGATCGTTTCATGTTCATCCTCTCTACCAATCTTACCATATTTTATAGCTTTTCCAAAATCACTATCTCCACCTCTACCAACATCTTGACCCATGTAATCAGAAAGATTGCCGGCACGGGTGTCGTTTGGATCTACATAAATTGGCCCTTCATTAAAAAATTGCTTGAATGACATTATCCTTTTCATGTAAATTATTTAGGCAATTTCCACAGCTTATTTTCTACATCTAAATCACAACTCAACCGCATGATCTTACTATATACCGGATACAACCACGACATACGGTCGTACCGTAAGAGGTAGCTCATGTAGTCACCAGTATGATATAGTATGTATGCTAATATAAGTTTCATGACTATTGTATGAACATAAACTCATGAGAGTTCAACAGTATCCAGGCCACATGCTTGTAACTATCTCCGTCCTCACTGTCCATAAATTGCTTGAGGTCACCGAGCTCTTTGCTGTTAGGTTTCCGACCTAGAATTGACATGAACACATTTTCTATCTGTTTGTTTTTCGATCTCTCTCTTTTCATCGATTCAATAAAATCAGCACCCTTGTTCGCCAGAATGTTTTTCTCTACAAAACCATTCAACAAATTGAGCACTTGTGTGGTATTAGGTTCATAATTACTGTTGTCAATTTGTAGCTTGTCACTACCACCAAACTGTCGTATCAGATGTCCGCCCGGGGTTGGTGATTGTAGGTAACTACTTCTCACCAACCCTCTGTCTTTAATTGGTTTTATGTTCACGTAATTTGATTGCTCTTTTTGTATAATTTGTATGAAATTTCTGTTACCGGGATGTTTTTCTACTAACAATTTAAAATCAGCATATATTTCTTCTCCAGTCATATCTTTATATCTTTCATATATAATACTATAGTCCTGCTGATTGTGGAGATATATGCGTGTTGATTCATCAATATCATTATATACTAATGTCACCAAAGAATCCCAGAGCTGCTCTCCAGTCATTCTTCTGATCATCGGTCCTGCGAATGTATACTCTTCTAAACTCTTGAAGTCTTGCTTGATGGCTTGTCGTTGAAACAACCTAGTGTTTAATATTATGCGCAAGAACTCCTTCATGTCATAATCAACACTTACCATTAACCGCTCCAAATATTTCATCAATTCCGGATTACTAGCAAGTGTGTCATCCATCATGGTGTCAATAGGCTCGATCAAACCGGCACCAAACACTTGCTTCCATATGCGATTGGTAATCATGGTCGTGAATCTAGGATTGTCTTCACTTGTTAACCAGTCTGCAAAAACCAACCGGCTTTTAGAGTTTGGTAGTGTTGGATCAAACACAGGTCTTGGAGTAAATATAGCGTTAGCGTAAACTTCATCTCCTGGGTTACCATTAGATTCTGCAAAATCCCTAGGTAGTTTAATCTTCCCAGTACCGTTATTTTCCAACCCGATTGCTAGCGAGTCTCTAACTTGATTTCTCCAGTTGTTATATATGCCTGTGTTGTCATCAGGATTGTCTCTTATAGTCTGGTTCAACACACCATACACTCGCTGGTAGTCCTGTATCCTCACCTGTCCTATACCACTAGTAAAAGCTGTAAGTTCATAAAATTCTTTTTGCGTCCATCTATCAAACGGATGATCATGACACATGGCGCATTGCAATCTGGTACCTAAGAACACTCGAACTGTATGAGACAAGTTGTCCTCTTGCATGCCTCGATCTCTCAGGTAGTAACTAACCTCAGGAGAGCCACCATATAATGATCCGTTACTACCCACTAACTCACGAACAATCACATCATAAGGCTTGTTGTCTCTCAATGCCTGTCTCAACCATTCCCGGTATATACCACCAGCATTGATGTTCAATCCTTGAGGTCGATCCTGTATGCGTAGCATGTCAGTCCACCAGTTCATCTGATGGTTAACGTAGCCCTCAGAGTTCAACAGCTTACGAATCAGCTTGTCTTTCTTATTACTGTCTCTGTCATTCAGAAAACCTAACAATTCTGTTTGTGTTGGTATTCTACCAACCACTGTAAGGTATAGTCTTCGGACATACGTGCTATTATCAACCTCTGGTGTAGCTGGGATTCTTTTAACGCGCAGCGACTGCAATATTAAATCATCGATGTATGTTGTGTATTTGTTGAGTGTTCTATCATCCAGTGGTGTTGACACTTTTGGAATACCGCTGTATCTTTGCTCTCTGTGATATAAATCAACTGCTTGTTGAGAATTTAAAGCGAGGGAGGATATTTTAAACCTAAATTGTTGTAAATCTTTTGCTCGTTGAAATGTTACATGCGTTTGATTGGCTTCCAATATCTTACCCTCAACTGAACCTCCATCTTTATGATATATACGTGTCTGTGCAACTGCAGAAAATACAGTTAAAAGTAAGAGAATAGTTATTTTCATACTAATATTTATACAAGTAATAGTATGAATGAAAGATGCAAATCGTAAATTAATTCATGTATCAGTCCATTTAGAACACCATATATAGCTAGGTACCTTGAACAAACTGCACCTCGGTTCATATTTCTTGATAACACTCTCCGCGGATCTCAGATTGGTTTGTAGTGTGTCAATGACTACGAGTAATTCAGCTTTTTCATGCTGCAATTTTACAATTTCAGGTGAGACTGCTTCCGGTGGTTCACCAAAATTAAACCCATCTTCTTGCATCAGTATCCATAGGTTTTCTCATAAAGTCTGCCACATCTGATCTTCACTAGCGGGAGGAGGTTCATCGGCTGGTACCTTAGTAATATATGCTCCGCCCCCAACATCAGCTCTAGCCTGCTGAGCCATCTCCTCCTGGTCATACACACCATAAACAGCTTGACCGTCAGAAACGACATATCTCCATCGCGTGGCCAAATTTGTTGTCGGTTCCGCTCCATGCCGGCCATATGGTCCGGATTCATCCTCTATTTCACCACGACCATCAGGATAAGGGATACTACCACCTGGTGATCTACCCGGGGATTTGTATTGTTCCCAAATAAGTTTTGATTCTGAGTCTTTCATATTGTACTTAATACTTATTCATACACCAGGTAATATTTATCAAACATTCTTAATACAAGAAGTAGTAGTATCTTTAGAGGCGACAATCAACACCTTCAGATTCTCAATATCTGACCTTTTATATCCTAGCAGATTCTTAGCATCTTCGAACACGCGCCCATCTTCTTTGTCTATCTGCAACCAGCTTGTATTTTCATCATCTGGTCCATGGTTTATGATGTCCCATTCGTATTCTAGTAATCTAGCTTTTTGATATTTAGTAAGTCTCATATAAATTGGTGGACCTGGCGGGAGTCGAACCCGCGTCCGTTACTATCTCTGGTTAATGTGTCATTCACAAGTTTAGTCAATATTTACTGGTCATTGACATCCTGACAGAGTTGTCGTTTAAACAGGGTCATCTCTATAAAATCACTGCTTTTGCTCGATAATGACGCATCTACCTCATATCAAGCGTCTGAGGAGACACGTGACAGCTTATGCTGCCAATGCGAGTTCTTCTTGAACTGACGCTTCGAAGCTGATCATTTGATCATATTCTTCACGTGCAGCCTCGAGGAGAGACTCAACGGTATTATAACCTTCGCCATTTAGGACTTTTTGCACCTTGTTAGAGAGCCAGATGCATCTCTCACTTGCCACAATTAACTTTCAATGAACGTCGAATCCAGTACAGGCCCGATAAATTTTATTATAATGTATATGCTGTGAATGGCAACTTCAACGCGCAACATGCTTACCGTCAGTCAACCCACCATCAGTCTCTCTCAAATCTAAACCAACACGTGCCGCGGCACTTAGTATCAAGTTTAAATAATATGTCGGGTCTCCTGAATCCTTAGCATGATATTCATCACTGAACACAATACCATCCTTGTTTCTTATGTTGTCAGCATTGTTGTCTCTATAGTACCTCTTCAATCCATTACCTACCAGATAACCTTCTCCTTTAAATGAATTGTTAACAAACTCTTTAAAACTTTTTGCAAATGTGTTGCCTCTATCAACCTGAAACATCACACCTCTATACAAACCGGCATAACCGTTGAGTGACGCTTTAAGGTTGTTCATATCATCCAGATAATGTTCTTCTGGTTTTCTGTTAAAGTTAGGCAGATGATACACCGGTTGGGCTTCATCTTGAAAAGCTATTGCTAAAACATTATCCTCCTTGGCGGCCTCTCTAAAAAATTGTAATGTTCTCTCACCGGAAGATGACACAATTGTTACGCGACGATTATATAGCTCCGCATCGTTGTTATAATATGGTAACAAGGCATCCTTCAACAGTGTGTCTCTCATAATATCCAATTGCTTGCGAGTGTTCAGTATACTGCCACTCCCATCGACATGCATCATTATATGTAATGCACCATCTGCCGGCAGATGATCGTAATTATATCCATCACCTCCGATGGCTCCAGATCCTGCACCGGGGTTGGATCCTAACTGTGATGTAACATCTCCAACATATAATCCAGCCGCTCCACCAGCTCCAGCACCACCGACTAGTCCTCCGACACCACCACCGGTACCATCATCAGGTGTCATGTATGTACCAATTCCACCTAGTGTCGGCACAGCAGACCCATTGGATGTTCCTTCACCTACTCCAGCACTAATACCAGCGCTTACACCACCGCCGGCGCCAACTGTACTGCAACCGACTCCAGCTCCTACTCCCTGACTAGGTAAACCATAAGCATACAACTGGCCATCATTGCCAGTCTCTTCTGAATCAAAATCAAAATCAGAATCTATATCTGCTAACTCGCCGTCGTTATCACCAGCCACTGTAAGTTTGCTCAAATCCAACCCACCGGTGTCATCTTCTAAACTGAACCTATCGTGATCAAATTCTCTTAATCTTCTATCCAGGAGATTCTCTTCCTCAACCACATCATCACGCAATACAACATCACCACGATCCACACCCAATCGATTACCACGATTGATATGATCCCGACGATCACCACCCAATGTTTCATTTCCTACACGAACACGAGTATCATGATTATAAATACCACGATCATTAGCTCTACTATAAACGGTAACGTCATCAACAATATTTATATCGTCTCTGTATACATCAACAGTTCCTGGTACTATAGTTCTTGGTTCTAAATAATCAACATAAGGCGCGCGTGGTAGTGTTGGTGTTTGAACATACACTTTTTTCTCCTCAATAATTGTGTTGTTTTTCTCAACAACTGCCACTGTCTCTACACCCTCTACTGGTTGATGTCTGTTCAATATCATCAGTAGAATGAACATCCCGGCTAACAGATAGCCGGTGATCAGGCTCGCCACCGATATACGCTTATGTTTAATGTTATTCATTTCTTAAATTTTGAATCAATCCACACTTTGTATGTGTATAGAGCCATGAGCAGTCCTGTCAATACTAGACCATCAGTCCAGCTCAAATCCCACAATTGTACAATTGTATCAGATGACATTACTTAGAACAGGACGTACATTCACATGATGTGCAATCTTTACAGCAATCGCATTCACAATCGCATTCGCACTTGACATCAGAATTGCATGCACCGAGCATCAACAATATAATAGCTAGTAGTTTTTTCATACTAATATTTATTCTAAAATAGTAGATTTACAATCGCCCGTATAATTCTAATTCCTGTATGAGCTTATCCATGTCTGGTAAATCCCCGGTTGTAAACCACTTCGACACGATTGCTGATTGTACACTCCCGATTATATCTCCATCACCTTCTGACCCCATAGGCCCAAATGTATTGTTGCTTCTTCTCGCTTTAGAATCTTCCGGCAACTGTGTACCTAGTTTCTCAAATGTACCATCAGCTCTAAATTCTCTCTTTTTATCATTGATATCCCGCGGCAATGGTCGCTTGCCACCCGTGTGAGGATACCTCTTGGCCCGGGATGCTTCTCTAGCTTTTTCTTCCGCCGCAGCCTTGGCTGCTTCTTGCTCTCTTTGCTCCGGAGTTTTGGCTAGATCTCTAAGAATTTTCAATCTACCGCGAACATTGTCTATTTTAGCTCTCTGTTCTGGATCAGTAAATGCAAAATTGTGGTGTTGGTACGCAATATCCAACTCCGCTAAATGTTTGATCGCTGCTTGTATCTGTTCTGGAGACAGGTTTTGATACTCTTGCGTATCCATTTGCTCGTACGCCGGCTCTTGAGGTTGTTCTACATCATCTTCTTGTAACCCTTGTGGTTGATCCGATTTAGCTTTGTCTCTGAACACCTGTACTTCTTGTTCATCAGCCCCAACCTTCTCCAAGTCTCTGGCAATAGTATCTGTTAAATTCATAAGCTCAATATCGTAGTTATCAGCTAATTGATTGGCATACTGCACTGCCCACTCCTTCTTGCCCATGTGTACCGATTGGATCATGGCTGTTAATAACCCCTGGAACTCATTTGATGTGAGTTGACTGAGCGGCGCTTGGCGTTCCACACCTTTCCATCTCTTGTCTGGATTTATCGGTTGACCCAGGTGAGGCATGTCTTCAGCTCTCTGCTCAATATACAGGCTAAACATCTTGTATATGTTCGGGTATCTCCCTTTGTTTCTATCAGCCTCGTTGATCAAATAACCATTCCACATTTCCTCGCCTTCAATGTCTCTCATATTAATATTTATAATATAATATACAAATATTGTAAATCAACTTGAATTATGAAGAAATTAATATACCTTAATTGTCCTTTGATATAGCTTCAATGTCTGACTCGACATCACGTCTCCACAAGATCATGCTGTTGATACAATAGCTATGCTCTACAAATCCTGTGTACAATCTATCAATTGGTTGAAAAAATCTCGGAAGTGCGGTATCAGGATCTACATCGAGTGTGTTCACAAGTGTGTTGTGTAACTCTGAAGCATTGTGTATGTAGCAGAACGGTGTGGCTAAACCTATAGTAAATTTTTTCTGCTCATCTAATAATATTGGAAATTTAACGTATTGATCATCTATTACTCTTTCCTGCATCAATTCCACTGGATATTTGTAACCCTGTTTTTTGTATATACTGTGATTCGGATCACTAATACACTCCACCCGGTGTTTACCGTTTGTTAGAGGTCTGACTATGACGGTTTCAGGATCTAGTGAGATTAGACAGTTCAATTTTGTGTTGAAATCATCAATCCATCGTGTGTTGAAGCATGTGCTGTCAATATCATCTTCAAGTATAACAAACGGTTCAGGATTGTCACGATTTTGCTCGATTATACTAAAATGACTGAGTAAACACCCGAATGCACCTCTTTTGATGAGTTTTTTATGATGTAATTTGATCGGACCGATGGTCTCTGTCGTGTATGTCATATCAGCATGTTCATTTATGTTTACCGCGTCAAATCTTTCATATTCCAAATTTAAATTTGTTAACATTGTTTCCATATGCTTCCTTCGCTCTGTTGAATCTCTCAAATTTATATAATAGTATTTCATATCATTCTCCAAATTTGTATCCGAAATACTCGATGTCTCGTGCATATTTTTCCGCAACAATTTGCTTTGTTTCATCGTTGTAATATTCGGTGTAATGTTTGTGTTTTGTTTTGTTTTTGTGTGGTAGTTTTTGCTGTGGAATTCCAATTCGGTCGGAGATTACATCAAAATCTTCTTGAAAATTTTCAAGTCTGCCGATGAAATTCAATTCCATTTTTCCATTATGAGATAATAACCAATTGTATTGGTTACCATGATGAAGTGGATAATTATTAAATTCTATAGATGTAAGATGTTCTTCAAATGTTCCGCGAGATTTATTCATTTTTTTTCCGTAAAAATAAGTAGAAATTTCACGTGACCAAGGATTTCTTATAAACGTAAATTTAAAACTATTTTTCCAATGTTTTGTAAGTGAATATTTTTCTGCTAGAACGTGTTTTGGATGCATATACTGATGGTTCTCTTTTTTCATTTCATCTCGATTCCAAAGATATTCACCACCATATTTTTCTAATGCGTTTTGTACTGATGTACCTCCACATTTTGTTATGTGTATAAATATAAATTTATGTTTTTTACTTATCATTCTTTAAGAATTTAAAGAAACTATCTACATCAATTAAGTTGAGCCACTCTTTTCTATTTTTCCTTAAGTTTTCGTATGTTAATTCAACCCCATTTAGCTCTAATAATTTTTGACACCCTTTTTGTATAACTCCACAACCATAATCCGTATCAACTACAAACATATTCAGGCTCGGGTTTAGCGATCTAATTTTTACCCAAGCTTTCCAGCAGTCTCCGTTCCACACAAATTCTGTTCTTGGGACCGCTTGAGCGGCTTCCGTTTCCGGATTCATGTCGTGACACACAATAAACCCTCCATTGTTTAAAAATTGTAAAGAGTTATTGATATCTCTTTCAACTTGGTACGCTGTATGTAGCCCGTCAATAAATATTACATCAAAAAAATCAATGTTCTGTTGGAAAAAAACGTCAGATGTCATAGTATGGGTTGGCTTAATGGAACAACGAGAACCTTTATGGTAATTGTGTTCTTTTTCGAATTCTGGATCTACTCCGTATTTGTTTTCGCAATTTATGGAGTTGAATACGGCACCGGCACCTAACCCTATCTCGAGATACGATTTCGCATTAATTTTGTTTATTAGTTTTTGTATTATGTCCTGTCGGTTCACTATAAAAATATTTAATATGTTTCCTATATGTATCTGACTTACCTCGTGTGTCTCATCATCACAATATTCAAAACGTATTTATTTGCGATTTAATATAATCATCTCTCTCTAAAATCATACCATACAAGCCATATGAATCACTTGCATGTGGTTTTGAAGATACATATGGACCATACAATGATATATGCTTGTATTTTTTCGCCTCGGAATTGTCTAATAACCACGATTCCGACTTACCTCTACCTTCAGTCTCATTTAACGGAGATAAATTCCTGATATAATCACTGCTCGACCACCAAAAATTACCAGAGTAATGTGTTGGATTACGCTTGGGGATAGAATTTATTCCACATGTTGCATAATCTAGACGTAAATAGTCGATACATGTTAAATGCTGTTCAATCATCCAATAATTCATCATCTGTCTCCAGTAATATTGACCGTTGGTATCATTTCTAATCACCCCACTGGCACCTTTTGTGTGTATGTATAATATATCATACTGGTTCACATTATTGCTTGCATGTTCGAGCATCATGTTAATTGTTATAGCTTCAAATCTTTTAAGGTTTGAATCATGTACTGCAAGTTTGATCTTACCTGTAATGTATGGCTCTATACAACTTAAATCACCTAAAAAACCAACATTAATATCTTCACATAAACTATATAACCCGGTACTATGTATCAGATTAATCTGTTCATTAAGAATAGATTCCCAACCACCAACCTGCGCGACGTGATAATAAATTTTCACTGCTTTCATTCAAAAAATTTTATCGAGTTACTATCACTAAGTTCATCAATTATCTGTGACATGTTTTCTATCAAGTCATGATCATTTACATGTTTAATTTTTTTAGTTTTAGGCTTCCAATCATATGAATCCACTTGTAAATGTTCTGTTACCAGATCAAACGTTGCGACAGGCTCTCTCATCATGTTTTCATATGTTACACACAACACATCATGTTGTTTGAACAACTCAGTGTATTGTGCTTGCCACTTGATAGATTTTTCAAATGATCTCTTTATTATGTCAACATCAATAGTATGCTTGTTGGTGATATCGACATCGAGCTGCCTGGTTGTCGAGTTGTATTTCTTGGTGATGTGCTTGGCTATATAACCTGAACGGAAGCGATGCCACAAATTATCTCTGGTCAGGTGTATTATTTTTATCTCTGGTTGAGATGCTACAAATTGTGTTGCTTGTTCAAACAATTCATGTGATAGTTCTTCATATTTGAACTTAAAACCAGCACATTTATAGTCTCCAACATAAAAACCAAATTGCTTGACATACTCAACCGGGTCAGACAATAACTTGCTCCGGAGCATGTGAATCATGGCGCCTGGTGATTTATAATCGATACCCTGAAATTCGAGGTTGTCATCCCGGCGTTTTACATTGAATTGCCTGGGTTGCAATATCTCACCATGCATACACACTTGCGGATGTTGATTCAGTACTGTAGACAGCATGGTGCTTCCGGTGCGTGACTCACACACGATCAGAAAATTGTTGTCATATTTCATTTAAATATTTAGTTAAATTTGTATTAATAATTTCTGGATTATGAGTTTTGGATATATGCTCAATCGCGTTATTTCTTGTGGTCGTCCATTTTGTTTCATTTGTGTATAGGTCTATTATATCAGCAGCTATGCCTTCCGGATCACTAGAACCACGCATGATAGATTCATCTACACACATCTGTTGTTGTATCAAAGAAGTACCAACCACTGGTAAGCCGTTTGCCATGGCTTCAGACACCTTCCATGGTATACCGGCAGCGAAACGATGTGGGCATACAAACAAGCGACAGTCACGATAATATATTGTCGGGTCTTCGACAAATCCCAACACTTGAACATGATCATTAGCTAGATCATATACTTGTTGAGTCGGTTTGTAACCACCAATGTATAATTTACAGTTATCGATGCTTTGTCGTACCAGTGGTAACACCTCATTCACAAAATATATTATTGCATCTGTATTAGGTGAATCATCATGGACGAAAGCACCAAGAAAAAACAATCCGGATCGACCAGAATATGATTTATTTAATACACTTGTCTCCATTGAATGACCGTAAACATTTATTCTATTTGAATCACCACCAGCATGATCTAGTATTTTATCTTTTTCATGTTGAGACACTACCATTATATTATCTACAGTTGTAATTAGATCTAGTTCTTGTCGTTTTTGCTTTTCGCACTCCATGAGCGATGGTGTTCCTGTTATTTCATGCTTTAGAAAAGCGCGCTCATAAAACAACGCTTCTGCATCATACACAATCTTATCTATCGGTAAATCCTTCTTTAGATGTGTGACTATATGTTGTAAGTTGTGAGGTCTACTTATCAATATGATATCATAATCTTGCCCATGATACTTAATATAGTTGCTCAACATACCAGGAACTGCATCTCCATGCCGGTCTCTTGATCGAACTATTGATCGTATACCTAATGATTTATAATATTCAACTCGCTCGTCACATGTGTCTTGTGTTTGATTAGTAGGGTATAGAGTAACATTATAAACGTCTTTTAATTTTTGTAACATTACTTCCGCTCGAGCATGACCTTGACCGTCTGATTTGAGTGGAATTTTGTCATCAACAAC
>Ga0222717_10003647_pt1 | contig 11503 bp, 12 predicted proteins | sample C33_18DmetaG_FD_165053 | JGI IMG/M metagenome (GOLD analysis project Ga0222717, IMG submission 165053) | Estuarine water microbial communities from San Francisco Bay, California, United States - C33_18D | ecosystem: Environmental > Aquatic > Marine > Unclassified | place: USA: California...
CGCTTACACGCTGGTGTTACACCAAACAAAGCTTGGAGTGTTAACTTAAACTACGCTTTTTCTGACGACGCTGCTTCAGTAGCTGCTGGTACTCAAGCAACTGCAGAAACAACTTTACTTACTTTTGACGTAATGTGGGAAAACTACGGTTGGACTGTTGCTGCAGAATACGGTGATAGCGAATTAGAAGCAAGTGCTGGTGGTGGAGCTGCTACAACAACTACATCAACTGATGGAATGTCTTTAATGGTAAACTATGCTTTCTCTGAAAGAATGGCTCTTACTGGTCGTTACAGTACTACTGATAAAACTGTAAGTGGAACTGCTGGTTCAACTGAAATGACTGAGTTTTCTTTAAGCCCAAGCTACTGCTTCACTAAAAACTGGAGTGGTTTACTTGAGTACCGTAAAGATACAACTTCAGTAACTGGTGCTGCTGATGCAGACACTACAACTATCGCACTAGAAACTACATTTAGCTTCTAATCAATAGTTAAAAACAAATTTTAAAAGCCCGCTTTTTTAGCGGGCTTTTTTTTTGCATTTCACTAAGATGTCGATTCCCAATTTTTATTTTGAACGTGGTTCCATTACCATTCCTGCTGCTGAATGGAATGAAAACACTCAACTTTTCTTAAGCCACATCTTTAAATACGATCAACGTACAGATCAATACCGAGCTGAAGCTCGTCATTATGCCACAGCAATGCTCAGTTTACATAAAAACGGCATTGCCTATAAAGACAATATTAAACAATTCAATCACTGTGATTTTGAATTTACAGATAAGTCCATCACCCCTAGACCCTATCAAACTGAAGCATTAAACAAATTCAGGGCAAACCGCTCAAGAGCTTGCATCATCTTGCCCACAGGAGCTGGAAAATCTTTTTTAGCTATGATGGCGATTCAAAAAGTGAAAAGAGATACACTTATTTTAGTTCCCACCTTAGATTTACTCGAACAATGGATTGAAGTCATTGAGAAAACGTTTTCAATTCAAGCTGGTAGAATTGGCGGTGGAGTCAAAGAATTACAAAATATCACCGTCTGTACCTATGATTCAGCTCAATTGATGATGGAATATATCGGTAATCGCTTTGGATTTTTAATTTGCGATGAGTGTCATCACCTTCCTGGACCTCAATACCAATTTGCAGCGATTATGTCTGTGGCACCCTTTAGGCTTGGATTAACAGCTACTCCTGATCGATCGGATGGTAAAAATGCATATCTGAATGACTTAATCGGTCCAATCGCTTACGAACAACAGATTCAACAAATGAGCGGTGTTTACTTAAGTGATTACCAAACACATTTAATTGAGGTTCCCCTAACCGATGAAGAAGACAAAGAATATCGACATGAACGAAAAATATACACTGATTTTATCAGAAAGAATAATATCGATTTTTCATCACATGCATCGTGGTTTGATTTTATTTCTCTTTGTTTCAGTAGTGAAGATGGCAAAAAAGCTTTTAAAGCACACCAAAAACAAAAAAATATATTAAAAACCTCAGAAAATAAATTAAAAAAACTCTATGAACTCATACAAAAAAATAAACAACACAGTATTTTAATCTTTACAGATGATAATAAAACAGCATATCGTATTGGTGAAACTTTTGTATTACCTGTTATCACACATCATACTAAAAGTGCAGAACGCAAAGAATTCTTAAATAAATTTAAATGTGGTGCATACCCTATCTTGGTGAGTTCTAAAGTTCTCAATGAAGGCGTAGATGTACCTGAGGCAAATGTTGGAATTATTCTTTCTGGATCGGGAAGCAAACGCGAACATGTTCAAAGATTGGGAAGAATATTGCGAAAGGGAAAAAATAAAAATGCAGTACTCTATGAACTAATTTCTAAGAATACAAGTGAAAAATGGCAATCTCGCCGTCGTCGTGAACATTCAGCATACTCCCAATAATCATGCTTAAAAAAGTTCATCTTAGATATAAAATTCAATCAAATCACATCATTCCTTTCTATTTACAACTCAACAAATGGCGTGAATTGAGTCAGGCTATTTTAGATACCTATACGAGTTGTATTGGTAAAAAGTATTGTGAGTTAGAAGAAGCGCTAAGCAAATATGTTAATAACACTGAAAGCATCGCTAAAGTTTCAAAAGGTTTAATTCACATTATAGAAAAAAAGATTGAATTTGAACCTATTAATAGTGAGAAATATGAAATCAATAGAAAAAACTGTTTTTTAAAATCTGCAGAATCAATTCGATCAAATGAAAACTATGATTATGAATCATTTTTAAACATTTCTCAAAATAATAAAAATTCAGAAAGTACTCTTTACGGTGATCTAAAAGAAAATCAAATTATTCTTTCTACGCCTTCATGGACATGTGATGATCTCATACACAGATATAACCTATCCCTTGTACAAGGCATACTAATTTTTGCCAATGATGTCACCTTGAGTATTCACCCAGAAAGTGCTCAAAAAATACGTTCTCTATTGCGATATTTATCATTTATGGGTCTTCTATTTGAAGTTGTGAAAAACCACTCTTCAGAAGTTCTTTTAAAAATTTCAGGTCCACTCAACGCTTTTTCATCTTCACTAAAATATCGCTCTAAAATAGCGAATATCATCGGTATACTTCCACAACTTGGAAGCTATACTCTGAATGCTAAAATATCCATCGAACAGAAAAAAGGTATCCTTTTTATTGATGATAAAAAAAAATTAAAATCTCACTACAAACCCTTTTTTGAATACACACCAGAAGAAATAAAAAGTTTTATTCAAAAAGTAGATTCGAGTTTAAAAAAAGTCCTGTGTTTCCGCAGTTACCCAGTCTTTCCAATTATTGAAGTTAAAAAATGGTATATCCCTGATTATTGTTGGGTCTACAATGAAATGCAAATTGAATTATTGATTTTTCAAAAATATCAAAAAAACATGCTTTTAAATACCTATGAAAAAGTTGTCAGTTTAAAAAATAAAACGCTTGTTTTTTTCATCGATCGATCTTTAAAGATAGATTTACCAGATGCTGCGCATATTCATAAAATATATTTTAAAGATATACCCTCATCTCAAAAATTCATACAATTTATTAAAAAAGATATTCTTAATAAACAATCACCCTAATAGCTTTTTTATCTTGACTATTTTTCAGTACTTCTAAAATTTTGACGAAGAAAGCATATTAATGGTTAGGAAATATTAAATGAAAGTACTTGTTGTTGATGACTCGTCTACTATGCGACGAATTATTGGAAATGCTTTAAAAAGCTTTATGCCCGACGCTGAAGTAGTTGAAGCTGAAGATGGTAATGATGGCTTTGAAAAATTTGAAGCAAATCAAGATGCTGGTCTGATCTTAAGCGACTGGAATATGCCAAATTGTGATGGGCTTGAGTTTCTCAAAAAAGTTGTAGCTACTGGATCTAAAATTCCCGTCATCATGGTAACAACAGAAGCTGAAAAATCAAACGTAGTTACTGCTATTAAATCAGGCGCTAAAAATTATGTAACAAAACCTTTTACTCCTGATATATTAAAAGGCAAAATCAATCAAACACTTGGTATTAGTTAAAATTTTAATATGAAAGTAGACGTCAATTTAATCAATCCCTTTATAGCTGCCACTGTAAACGCAATGGAAATGATGGCTATGATAAAACCTGTGCGTAAGAAAGTTTACGTGAAAACAGATAATATATTAATTGGCGATATCTCAGGTATCATGGGTCTCTCAGGTGAAGTGAGTGGTTCAATCATAGTTTCATTCACAAAAGGTTCTGCATGTAAGTTAGTTGGAAATATGCTAGGAACATCATATGATGATATTAACGATGATGTTAAAGATGGTATTCAAGAAATTGTTAACTTAATTGCTGGCCAAGCTAAAACAATGCTTGCAGATACTGAATATCATTTTCAAGTCTCTATCCCAACATGTGTGATCGGCAGTAACCACCAAGTGAATCACAAAAAAGGCGTTCCTTGTATTGTAGCTGAATTCGAACTTGATGGACAACCATTTACGGTTGAAGTATCAATTTCACCTAAATAAAAAACAGCTTTATATTAATTTTCTTCAGTCGTTAATGCGACTTCAACAGTGAATTTCCCATGTGATGTATTAAAAACACAACCAACACAAGGGATTTTATTATGATGGTGTATTGAATGATTACTGCCAGATAAAATTGTTGGAATTGAAATAGTAGCACTGCCACCAAAGCTTTGCACAATCTGACTTTTGGCCGTTCCTGCTACTAAATTACCTATTTCACCAATACCATCAATAACATCATCATTAAAGTCATCAATACCTTCATCCATTAACATTGAAGAAACTAAATGAATAGCGAGTTTTCTAGAAAAACTCATCACAACTACCCCTTTTAGTGTACCAAACATACTCACCATCACAGAAATATCACCTGTAATTGATTTCTTTTTGGAGTCTTTGATAAATAAACCCACACGTTCGCAATCCGTAAAAACCATCGATTTCATCGAATCAATCGTGGATTTAATAAAAGGGTTTATGTATTCTATTTTTGGTTTACTCACAAGCTACTTTATAGTGTTACAAACTTAAATTCAATTTAATTCTTTGTTTAATATAACGGAAAAACAAGCACCTTTTAGTTTTTCTCCTGATTTGACTTCGATTTCTCCACAGTGTAATTCAAGAATTTTTTTACATATATTGAGACCTAAACCCAGCCCCTCAACTTCATTACCATGCAATCGATTAAAAGCTTCAAATATTACTTTGCGTTTATCCTCAGGTATTCCTGGTCCGTTATCTTCTACATTGATAATGATTTTATCGCCACTTTCTTTTGAATAAATAAATACCTCAGGAATGTTTTCATCAGCAAATTTCACTGCATTGGAAATTAAATTTTGAAAAATTTGTGGAATGAGTTCTGCACAACCAATAATTTGATGAGGACAATCCCATTTGATTTTTATTTTTTCTTCTTCCATATCATTATTAAATATAACATCTAAATCAGTTAATATTTTATCTAAATCTAGTACTTTATATATAATTTTTTTGGTACTGATACCACTTAACTTATATAAACCCTCAATGATGGTTATACCCCTTTGACTACTTTTAATGATTCTTTCTGTACAACCGTTAACTAACTCGCGGTTATCGTATTCATTTATCACCATTTCAGTTAAGCTTTTAATCAAAGCCAATGGGCTTTTTAAATCATGCCCAACGCGGTAAGAAAATGCTTCAAACTCTTTATTCTTTTCCTCTAATTTTAGTTCAAATTCTTTTCTAATTTTAACTTCAGCTAAAGCAGTATCTCTCATCAATCTGTAGTCAGTAGCTCGCTTTTTAAAATCAGTTACATCTTGAATACAAATGAGTGCATAATTTTCATTATTTGAATTAAGTGCACTCACTGTCGTGCTATGCACAGCGTATTGCCCTGTTGTGACCTCAATAGGTATTACATGCTTGTGTATTTGGGATGAAAAAACTGTTGGTGGCCCTCCATTCAAAACTTCATCGATTCTGATAGAGTACCTTTTATTTTCTATGTTTGAATATTTTTCTTTTAAATTATGACCAACCATACTTTCACGGTCAGACTTAGACCACTTTTCTATAATAGTGTTCCAATGCATAATTTTGTAATTCTTGTCAATTACCAAAGCACCTAATGGCAATTTATCTAAAATATCAAAATTGTGTTTCATTTAGGCCTTAACCGGTATCGATTATCCCTTTAATGCATCATCAATTAGTTTTAGAAAAGGGTCTTTAGAAAGGGGTTTATTAACAAGAGCGGTTATTCCAAGTTCTCCTAAACGTGTTGCTGTAGTTTCTTGAATATCAGCCGTTAAAACAATGATAGGTATTTCTTTGTTGGTTTCACGAATTTTTTCAACAAAACCAAAACCATCTAAAACTGGCATTAATAAATCACTAATGATTAAATCTGGTTTGTGTTCTTCAACAAGTACAAGTCCTTCTTCTCCATTTACACCTGTAAATATTTCATGTCCTACCGATAAGATCGCTTTTTGAATTTGTTTCATTTGAAACTTTGAATCATCAACTGCTACTATCTTAGCCAAATTTTACCCTTTTAAATCTTTTGGGAATATTTTAACTTCACAATTAAAAATTACATCATTTTTTTTAAAAAATCTTTTATTCAAAAAGCATTTACTATAATTACGTCATGGAATTAACGGAAGACCATTTAGATGCCATTAAAGAGTTTATCAATATTGGAGTTGGTAAAGCTGCTAATATTTTAAATGAGCTTTTAGATGCTCACATATCTCTTGATGTTCCCGATCTTGAAATTGTTCCAAGTGCAGAAGTAGTCAATTTAGTACCTTATTACAATGAAGTACTTTCAACTATACAACTTGAATTTAAGGGTAATTTTTCTGGTAGTGCTGCTCTAGTATTTCCTCCCAAAAGTGCTTCTAACCTAGTTGCAGCACTTACTGGAGAAGAAGTCGGCTCATCAGACCTTGATATGCTACGTGCTGAAACACTCACTGAAGTTGGCAACATTTTAATCAATGGCGTAATGGGTTCTATTTCCAATATGTTAGAAAATAGACTAGACTTTATACCACCTCGTTACTCTGAAGATAGTCTAGAATCAATTCTCAGTATAAATAAAGATATTTCTGAAAACGTTTTACTCATTAAAACGCGTTTTGCTGTTTCAGATCACAAAATCGAAGGCAATATTATATTATTCTTTAAAGTTGGCTCATTCGACACACTGATCGAAAGTATTGAAAACCAATACTAAAGTTTATTTAATACAAATAAACGCCATATAGTAAACCAATAAACCAGTACCACTAGTTAAAAGTAAATCAATGATGGATATTCTGCCTAAAAAAATATGTTTTTTAGCATACCCTTCTTTAAATTTACCACCTTCATAATTTTTTAATCCTGAAAAGATTGTCCAGCCCCATAAAAATGGTGTTGTGACAGCAAAAATTAAATGAATAAACAAAACTATTTCAAATTTTGATGATCCGTGATAGACACTGTTTTCCATTAAATTAAAAATACCTCCTGCCAACCGTATTTCCAATTCAAATAACAGTACAGCAATTAATAAAATAATGGCCAAACCGATTTGCATTTTTTTATGAAGTTCGACCTTACCTTTTTTAACACTCGCTACACTGTACATCAATGCTGGAACAACCGCTACTAAAGCGACCACCACAAAATCCATCATAAAAGGTGCATCGGTACCTAAAAAACCTTCCATACGATTACTCTTTTATTTTTATTGCTAAACTATAAACACTTTCTTCTATTTCTTTGCAACGAATCACTTCACATGCTGTAATAATGTTTTCAGTTTCTCGCCAAAAAATTTCTGCGCCGTAAGTTAAATCAATATTACCTACGCAAATAAAAGCCATGCCTTTGAAACTTTCGTTTACAATCAGCCCCTTTAAAGGTATTTCAGTTTTACCTTCTTTTACATATAAACTAACAACGGTGTTGTCTGGGTCGCGAAACCTAATATTTCTTCTTCTATTTTTACCTTCGCTCATTTACTTAAAATTTCAACAGATTTTAAAAATATTTTTTACCTTTTTGCTCGAATCAAAAATATCATGGATTCTGAGATCAACAATAACAATAATAGTAATGCCATGCTCTTGTCCATTCTTGAATAATGATAAGCAGCAATTTTTTCTTGATCACCGTTCACCCAATCTTCAATTTTTGTTGGATACCTACGAGAAATATTTGAAGATTCAAAATTACATACGAGGGAAAGATCACTTTTTTCTTTAGTTTGACATAAGTACAGTCCTGGTAAAACTAAATGAGCATTACTTTTTTCACCTAAAACTTTTTTATAAGATGTAATGTCTTTTGGGAAGTGAAATGAAGCTTTTAGTTTTAAAGATTCATTATTACTCGCCCAATCTTTTTTTACCGTATTTAACATCGTGTATAATACATTAGAAAAATCATGAAATAATACTGTATGCGCCCAATACATAGAAAAAGGACTTGATATTAAATGCATATTGCCTTTTCCATGGCGATTTTTTACCCAAAAAGGACTTCCATCAGAAAACGAAAATAAGCTTTCAGAAGAACGTTTTAATCTATGAAAAATCCACTTAGCTCTAAGTTCAGAACTTGAAAATCTTGGACAGTTCCTTTCCCACTCTTTATTTAAATTTAGTTTTTGATTAATTTTTGTTCTTTCTTTTAATTCAGCAGGTAAAATATTCCACATTTCTTTTGTAAATAATTCTACTGGTGTCTGAGGGCCTGGGATTAAAAGTAGCTCTCCTCCTTTAAAAACATAATCTTTAAATAACTCCCAATCCTCGTTGGATAAAAAAGGTGGGTCATGCATAATCAGCATATCTGTTTTTTTATCAAAGTATTTCCATTGAGAAGGTTTTTTTACAGTGAATAAAAAAGGGGTTTGTCTTTGCAGTGTTTTAAATCCATTTTCTAAATAATATTGCACATCTTTTAATCTTGATACGGATTCTGAAAACGAAAGCATTGTAACGGATAGCTTATCACTATCGTGGTTTTTATAAAACACTTCATTATCAAAAGTAAAACGGTCGTTCACATCTATTCGAAAGACTCCATTTTCAAAAGAAACATCATTTATTTTTAAGATAAATTCTTTACTAGAATCAACTTGCCTCGAAATTTTTTTCCCTACGCTATTTTCAATGGTAACGCTAACTTTTTTTTGATTTTGAGCACCACTTATTTTACCTTTAAAAATAATTTCATCCTTAACCTTATATGTTTTTAAATTTAAAGCTATATTTTTTAAAGATGAATCCGAAATTTTAAACTCTTTAAATCTACCATCTGGAAACATTTGAAAAACCTTTTTAAATGATTCTAAATCGGTAGCTTTTGAAACACTCACTAAAATAACATCTACTTTTTCACGGGTTCGTTCGCGCAATAAATTTTTTACATTTCTCCTAAGGTGTGACCAATTTTCACCTTTGTAATTTAAGGTTTTATTTGTTAAATTTTCTCTAATGCTATCAGCCAATAACCATTGTGATGAAGCACCACTAAAACCAACAAAGGATACCTGTGCTTCTGAATCTAAGCGATCTAAAATATTTAAGATTTCCATTTTAGCTAAATCCCACAATTGCTGGCCCTCTTTATTTTTTGCATGCATATAGAAACTATCATCACATATAATCATAACAGCATTTGAAGAAGATAATGCATCTGTTTTTAATAATAAACCAGCCATGATAAAAATTATTAATAGTATTTGTAACATTCGTATTATATACAACAATAATGGGCTTTTGCGTTGTAATTCTTTATGGCTTTTTAAAGCTTTTTGTAATAAATACATTTGTGAGAAAATAACTTCTCTTGGTTTTCCTGTTTTAATCCACTTAATAATAAATGGCAATAAAACGAGAGGCAATGCCAATAAATACGTCGATAAAGCAAACATCGTTATGGATTTGTTTCCTTTAAATCAATATTTTTAACACCGTAAAGCAACTGTATGATTTGTTCTTCTAACTGTCCATCTATATTAAAATAATGATAAGGGATTTCATAGTCTCGAATCGAATTTTTAATTTCGTCACAGTGTTTTAAATATATTTCTAAATATTCTTTTTGCAATAACTCTGGCCTTAACTTTGCCGCTTCTATTTCATTTTCGATATCGCTAAACAAACACTCACCGCGCCAAGCTAATTCTTTTTCTTCTTTGTGGTATAAATGGATAACCCTGACATCGTGCCCTTCATCTTTTAAACTTTTAATGTCTTTAATAAATTTAGAAGGTTCATTATCGAAATCCGTTATAAACCAAAAAACACAAGGTCTGAATTGACGTTTGCGAATATTTAAAATAGAATTTCCATAATTTGAAAGCTCTGATGGTTTAAAATGACAGAGCTTTGATAATAACTCCGTTATACCAGATAATGTTTTTTGAGGTGTCAGAAAAAATGGTTTATGCTTATGCTCTATAATTAATCCAGTACTATCGCCCTGCCCTTTTAATAAATGCACCAATACACCTGTTAGCATGAGTTGGTATAAATATTTAGAACGTCCTTTAAGTGGGAATGCCATCGATCCAGAGCCATCGGCTATAATCCAATTATCTATTTTTGCTTGATGCTCACGCTTTCTAACCAAATACTTACCAGTTTTCAATGAAACTTTCCAGTCAATATCTTTACTACTTTCACCATTTTGGTAATTTCTGTATTCTTTAAAATCAGGGTTTGATCCAAACTTCGGACTATTGTGTCTACCCCCATAAATATCGTGAGATTTTACTATAGGATTCATAACCAAGCGATCTAACACTTCAAAAATCTCTTTTGGTAAGTCTAAATCCATGTACTTACTCATGTTTAAAAAAGTTTATGGATATGATTGACTCGCAAACTTTTTATTTAACTGACTTCACCTAATTTTTTTTTTTTGCTTTTCAAATCTGCGACAAACTCAGAACAGTATTCTTCAGCTCCAACTTCAATCAATTTTTCATTGATAATAAACTTCTTAATACTTTTATAGTTCGTTATATGATAAATGAGGGGCATGATATATTTTTCCATGATACTCCTTAAAGCACGAACACCCAAATTTCTTTGAAATGCCTCATCCACAACGTAAGCAAGGAATGCATGAGTAAAAGTAAGCTGAATACCCATCAGCTCAAATGTTTTTGTATACTGTTTAACAAATGAGTTTTTAGGTTCTTCTAAAATTCTAAAGTAACTCTTTTTATCCAATTTATCCAAAACTGTAGTAACTGGTAATCGACCTGCTAATTCTGGAATAATACCGTATTTAATTAAATCATCGGGGTCTACATTTTTAAGCATGAATGCATCTGAATTCATTTTTTTTACTTCGATTTGATTAAAACCGATTTGTGAAAATCCAATTCTATTACTGATGATTTCAGCTAATCCATCAAATGCACCACCACATATAAAAAGAATATGCTCAGTATTGATTTTTAAATTCTGCTGCTCAGGGTGCTTACGTCCACCTTGTGGAGGAACACTTGCACTTGTTCCTTCAAGTATTTTTAACAGTGCTTGCTGTACACCTTCACCAGAAACATCTCTCGTTATTGACCTATTTTCAGACCGACGTGAAATTTTATCTATTTCATCAATAAAAATAATACCTCTTTCTGCTTTTTTGATATCGCCATCTGCAGCTTGTATAAGTTTTAATAAAATATTTTCAACATCTTCACCAACATAACCCGCCTCTGTTAATGTCGTAGCGTCTGCAACGGCAAAGGGAACGTCGACAATTCTCGCCAGTGTTTTTGCTAGTAGTGTTTTTCCAGTACCCGTATCTCCAATGATTAATATATTACTTTTTTCAAGCTCTACATCATCCTTAGATTTTTTATTGTAGTTAAGCCTTTGGTAGTGAACAAATACCGAAACCGATAGCATTTGTTTAGTGAGCTCATGACCAATTACG